>Ga0307380_10003688_pt1 | contig 21015 bp, 14 predicted proteins | sample UN3MG_FD_202239 | JGI IMG/M metagenome (GOLD analysis project Ga0307380, IMG submission 202239) | Soil microbial communities from Risofladan, Vaasa, Finland - UN-3 | ecosystem: Environmental > Terrestrial > Soil > Coastal area > Acid sulfate soil | place: Finland: Risofladan, Vaasa | collected... | reverse complement strand
GAAGGATCTTCGAGGACGCCCGGCTGTGCCGAGAAGTCGACCGGCGGCGACCAGGGCGTGTTGGCTGCAGCAGCACCGCGGAATTGCTCCGACAGCGAGACGACCGACGCCGCATTCTCGTTGGGCAGTTCGCTGCCGAGCTTCTCGCAAACCTGGCGCCACGTTTCGCGTTCGACTTTCAAGACTTCCAGCGCGTCGTCGAGCTTCTTTTCGTCGCGATCGTAGTTGGCTTCCATCAGGCTGCGAAAAACGAACACGTAGAGGGCGGCCACCTTCCTGGTCAACTCGCTGTCCACTTCCTTGTTCAGGCCGGCGAGCATCTCGCCGATGCAGTCCTGGGCGTGGATCAGGGCCTCGCAGGCCTCGTCGTTCTTCTCGGCTTTCCATTTCCTGCGGGCGGTTTCGGCCGAGCGGATGGCCGCCTCGATCAGCATCAGTTGCAGCTTCTGCGGGGTGGCCGTGAGGACATCGGTGGCCAGGTACTGTTTTCGCGCCGAGGGGTCCATGAACGATTCCTTTCGATTCAGCGAGGTATCCGGTCTTATTGCGCCAGCCTGGGGGCGGCGGTCAACGGCGCGAGCGGTTTCAGCGCGTCGATCACCGACAGCCCGTTCTGAATCTTGGCGATGGCCGATTCCAGCCGATAGAACTCCATGTAGAGCCGTTCCCGTTCCGCCTCCAACCGCTCGTTCAAGAAGTCGATGCGCTGCTGGTTGGAAGCGATCTTGTTCGACAGGGTGTCGGCCCGATTGGTCAACAGCGAGTTGTCCACGCCGGAGAGCTGTTCGAGCAGCACCGAGAACTTCGCCGAAACGCCCAACCCCTTCGTGGAGAAGAACGCCTTGACGGCCGACGGATCGTCGGCGAACTTGAGCTTCAGCTTCGAGCTGTCGAACGCGAGGGTGCCGTCGCTTTTGAAGTCCACGCCGATTTCCGCCAGCGACTGGATCGATCCGGCGCCGAAGAATCGTCCGCTGAGCAGGGCCGACAGATCGAGGTCCAGCCGCAGGGCGGTCCCGTCGCCGGTCAAGACGGAGCCCTTGCCCGTTTCCGGGTCGAACCTGGTCAGTTCGTTGAGCTTGGTCCGAAATTTGTTGTAATTGTCGACTATCGTCTGCACGGTAGCGACCAGGTCCGTGTCGCTGGTTTCTACGGTCAACACGACGGGTTTGTCGGAGGGTTTCAAGATCTTCAACGTCACGTCCGGCAGGACGTCGCGGAAGACGTTGGACGAGGACGAAACGAGGATGCTCGTGGCCGCCATGCTCGCGTCGCCGAAGACCAACAGGGCATCGCGGGCGCGGACCGTCTCCTCCACGTCGAGGCCGATCGCCGACGTGTCGACGATCAGGCGGCCCGCTTCTCCCGGCCGATCGCTCGAGAGGCCCAAACGGAAGGGGGTACTCGAGCCGTCGCGAAAAATCATCGCGGTCACTCCGGCACCGAGGTCGTTGATGGCCTGGCGGAGATCGGCGAGCGAGCGGACGCCGTCGGTCGTGGACGGATCGTCGTCGAGTTCGATGGTGTAGGTGGTGCTGCCGTCGATCACTTGGGTGAGCGCGCCGTCGAGATCCACTTCGGTCGAAGAGCCCAGCAGGTGCAGATCGGCGGCGGTCGTGGAGTTTCCTTCCAGAACCCGGAGGGTTCCCGGCTCCGTGCCCGTGTCACACAGCAGGATGCCGTCGCCGGTTCGGTTGATTTCGGCACGGACGTCGAGGTCGAGCCCGTTGATCGCCCGAATCAGGTCGCCGACGGTTTCGACGTTCAGAGCCTTCAGGTCGAGTTTTCGTTCCCGGCCGCTTCCGTCGACGATCCGGAAGGTGCTTTTGGCGACGCCGGCTCCGCCGTTGAGATCGGCCAACAGCGTGTTTTCGGCGATGATTTGCAGGTGCAAATCGCCGCTGTTGACGCTTTCGACGGCATCGTCGACGGCGATGCCCAATTCATCGGCCGTGTTGGTGGCGTCGGCGTTGGCCACGACCAGGTTGCCGGTGTGGTTGCCGCTGGTATCGATCAGCTCGATCCCGTTCCGCGCCCGGTTGATTCGGGCGGTGACGTTCACGGCGGCCGCGTTGATCGCGTCGACCACCTCCTCGAGTGTTTCGACCGTGGAGAGATCGACCGTATCGGAAGCGCCGCTGCGGTCGCGCAGTTCGAGCGTCCCCAAGGGTCCCAATCCGCTGCCGCCGCCGAGGCTTGCCAGCAACACGCTCTGCGAGCCGCCGGTGATCCGTCGGCCGACGACCACGCCGTCGGTCTCGGTCGCGCCCTCGAGCCCCAGATCGGCGAGCGTCGTCATGCCGTTGGCTGCGACCAACTCGAACGTTCCGCCGCCTTCGGTCAGGTCGGTCAGCACCAGGCGGTCTCCGTCGGGCGCGATTTCCGCCCGCAGGTCGCCCGGCGCCGCGGCGTTGATCGCCTCCAGCAGGTCGCCTAAGGTCTTCTCTTGGAGCACGTTGGAGGAGCCGGACTGGATCACCGAGAAATCGATCTTGCCGGTGCTGCCGTCGCGCAGCGTGTACTCGATCTCGTGCAGGCCGACGTGAGTTCGCACGCCGCTGCCGTCGTTCAGCGCATCCAGATCGAGATCGTCGTAGAGCCGGAGCATGTCGCGGCCGTCGGCCACGTCGCCGGCCACGTCGATCCCGTCCAGGCCCAACGAAGCGGCCGTACTGCCGTTGACTTCCTGCACCTTGAGGTTCGAGACGGTCTGACCCGTGTTGTCGATCAAGCGGAAGCCGTCCCGGTAGGCCACGGCCGTCACGTCGATTTCGCTCTGGCCGTTGATCGCCTCCAACACGTCGTCGACTGTCCGGACGGTCGACAGATCGACGTCCGCCCGGGCACCGCTTCGATCGGTAATGCGGATGATTCCGCGTTGGACGCCTGCACCGCCGCCGAAGTATTCCAAGGGGGTGCTCCGGCGGACGTCGTCGCCGAAGCGGAAGGTGATCCGCCCGCCGCCGATCGACTCGGTGTCGGTCTTGAAACCGGAGCCGAGCAGTTGCTGGCTCTGGACGGTCCGCAGCGGGGTGAACTGATAGGTTCCCTTCGGGGGCGTGCCGCTGGAGCTGGCCGTCAAGACGCTCGTGTCGCTGCTGGTGACCTTCCGCCGGTCGTAGAGACCCTCTTTGCCGAGATTGTCCGAGACGAACTTCACGGAGACCAGCGTGGCCATCAGGTCGGTAATGGCCACCTGTTCGGCCGTGAGGTCGTCGGTCCGCTCGGTGATCAGATCGCGGGGCCTGGCGGCCAATTTCATCAACTGCTCGATCGTGTCCCCGATGGGGATGCCGGTGATCAGCCCGATGTTGGTTTGGATCCGACCCATCGATCCCTCGGCGCACCCTGTGAGAATAGGGGGTCTACCCCGTCACATCGGAAAAGGATCGGTCGATCGATGGCACGAAGTTTAGGAGTTTTCTGCTCTTTGCGGGTTTGCGACGGAAGACGGGTCGTCCGGAACAGACCAACCAAAAGAAACGGCCCGCCCCGAATCGCAGGGCGGGCCGTCTGAGGTTCTCGTGGGCGAGACTGCTTAGGCTTATCGCAACAGGGCCAGCACGTTCTGCGGGTTGCTGTTGGCGATGGCCAACACCGAAACGCCCGACTGGACCAGAATCTGGGATCGGGTCAACTCGGCGCTTTCCTTGGCGAAGTCGGCGTCTCGGATCGCGCTTTCGGCGTCGGTGAGGTTCTCCAAGGTATCGTTCAACGAAGCGATATTCGTATCCAGCGTCGTCTTCTGGAACGCACCGAGACGCCCGCGGAGCGAAGCGACCTTGGTGATCACCTGGTCGACGATCCGCGCGGCCGTGGTGGGATCGGAGGCCAAGTCGGCCGATCGACCTTCGCCGAGCAGATACAGTCGTCCGGCGGAACCCCGCAGGGTGGCGGAGTTCACGCTGGTGATGCCGATGCGTGCCTGCTGGTTGGTGACCACGTCGGGACCGAGTTGGAACAGGGCCCCGCCGCCGGTGATCGAGAAGGTGATCGTGTCGGTCGCGCCGGCCGTGATGGTGGCCTTCAGATCGATCATCGACGTGTTGACCGACAGCGTGTTTCCGTCGCCGCTGGCGGTGAACCCGTTCACCGTGGCAGCGATATTCGTACCGATGTCCCGGGCGGCGCTGAGGCTGGATTCGAAGACACCGCCGGCCCCTTCGCTGATCACGTCGACCTTGACGAACGCACTCTCGCCGTACTGCGTGGACGCGAGCGTGAGGATGCCGCCGGTCTGCGAGGCGTCCACACCCGTGGCGTCGGCCACCAGGTCGATGGCCTCGACGATCTTCGAGATCTTGGTGTACTGATCGAAAGTGAACACCTCGGTGCCGCTGTTGCCGGCCAGTTCGAAGGTGAGGGTGTTATCCAACACGCCGCCGCCGGTGTACAGGGTATTGTCCGTGGCGCCGGTGTCCTGGTCGGTACTGCCGATCAGGGTCTGTCTGGCATCGCCCCCCGCGGTGATGGTCGCCGCGAACTCGCCGCTGGCGCCGGTGGCCGTTTCAATGGCGGTCTCGATGGCCGTCAACGCCGTCGCCTCGTCGTCGTCGATCGTGATGATCAGCGTATTGGCGGCCGCGCTGTACACGGCCGTCGGGGTGGCCGCGCCGACGTCGGCGGCGGTCAGGCTGATCGCCATGCTGTTGTAATCGGGGCCGTTGCTGGTGGCGGCGATGGCGATCGTGGCGGCGGCCGTGGTGGCCGCCCCGCTGTCGTCGGTGGCGAATTGCGTGACAGCGCCGACGTCGACGGCGTCCCACTCCGTCGTATAGGTCTGGATCGCCGCGATCATGGTTGCAAGCGAAGTAGCGCCGGTAGTGGAGACCGATAGGGTCAAGGTGCCGGCGGCGTAACTGGCGGTCGCTGTCCCGGCGGCAATGGCGGCGGTCGCCAACGTGACGGTCTTGGCGGTCAGTCCGGTTTGCCCGTCCTTGGCGAAGACCTCCAACACGGCACCGCTGCTGGCGGCGGTGACCCGGGCTCCCGCACCGAAGGTGAGCGTGGCGCTGGCCTGCGTGTCGGTGTTGCCGGTCATGGTGATCTGCGCCGTTTCGGCCGCAGACGAGATCTCGATCTCCAAGTCGATTTGGCTCGCGGCACCCAGGTTGGCCTGGTTGATTTCCATATCGGTGATGTTGTTGAAATTGCCGGTCGGCGTGGTCGAGGTGATGAAGTCCAAGCTGCCGTCGAGCAACCGCCGGCCCTGGAAGCTGGTCGTCTGGGCGATGCGGTTGAGGGCTTCCAGCGAGGAATCGACCTGCAACTGGTTGGCCGCGATCTGGTCGTCGCTCAGGGCACCCTGGTTGGCTGCCTCCGTGACCAGCCCGCGAATGTCGTTCAACAGGCCGCTGACCTGACCCAACGCACTGTCGGCGGTGACAATCACCTGGTTGGCCCGTTCGCTGTTGGTGATGGCCCGCTGCACGCTGATGATGTCGCTGCGGAGTGCTTCACTGGCAATCAACCCGGCCGGGTCGTCTTTACCGTAGTTGATCCGCAAACCGGTGCTCAAATGTGTCAGAGCCGTTTGCAGCGAGGCGTTCGATCGCGCCAGAGATTTCTGGGCGTTAAGAGAGCTGACGTTAGTATTGATTCGTGTCATGTCAGACACCCCTCCTTTATAGGGTCACGTCCAAGCTTCGCCGGATTGCGGGGAGCTATCGATTCCGGAGAAACTTCTCTGCACGCCGCCTTGCTGGGAAGCAGAGCCTTAAAGGCAGCTTGCTGACTAAAAAGTTTGTTTCCAGTGTCTCGAATCTACTCGCGCGATATCGAAAACTGCGATTGACCCGTCCGGTACCATGTACGGTTTTCTCGCTTCGGTCGCACCTATGTGTCAATATCGACCAGACAATTTACACGCTTTAGGTAATTTAGGTTCCGGCCGTCACTTTTTTTCCATGCTCCCACTGATCCTTCTCGGCACCCGATAAGATCTGGGAAAGAAAAAAGGCCTCGCATTCACACACGGGCATTTGCGAGGCCCGAATAATCCGAATAATCGTCAAGCTCGGCTACCGCCAGCCAGCTTATGACCCAGCCATTCCCGTCGATCGGCTGGGAGATGACCTTGCCAGCGTTGGAGTGTCCTTGCGCTCCAATCGGCCTGCCTGACGATTCTCTTGCTGGATGGCCTCGTAGACCTCGCGACGGTGGACGGGGATTTCCTGGGGGGCGTCGATTCCCAGCCGTACCTTGTCGCCGCGGATGTCGACAACGGTCACCACGATGTGGTCGCCGATTATTATGCTCTCATCCCGTTGTCTCGACAGAACAAGCATCTACGACTCCCTTCATTACGCGTTTGATCTATGTTCGGGCGGTCCGTACGTCTGGGCGAATTGGGAAATTCTATTAACACTCTATCGGCTGGGGTACTTGTATCTGACCAGGAAAATTACGTGTTACAAGTAATTTGGGAAACGCCTTTGATCGGCCGCTTCTGCACCTTCGATCGGCAGCTATCGCAGGTCGTCCATCAAGACCACGGAACATGCATGTCCCGTGTTTTGCCGAGTGGGCACGTACCTAAGTCTTTCTGCGCAAAGAAGTTCGAACTCGCGGCGAGGAAACTTTCGCCGCTCGCGGCCGTTCTGGCACGGCGGTTGCTAATGACGGTCGGCCGATCGCGTGTGGGACGCACGCGGTCAACACGTCAGGTCACTGCGAACAACGTAGTTCGACAAGCCGTGCGAGGCGGTCATGCCCAACGCATTCTACATCTCGGCCGAAGGGGCCCACGCCCAAAGCACCAGGCTGGACGTCATCGCCAACAACCTGGCGAATGTGGACACGGTAGCCTTCAAACGCAAGCTGGCCGTCTTTCAGGCGCGCTACGCAGAGGCCATTGAAGAGGGTTCGGCGGTGCCCGGTTCGGGCTCGGCGGACGACGTGGGCGGTGGCACCATGGTGTTGCAGACGGTGACCGACTATTCACCCGGCCCGGTGAAGAGGACCGGAATCCGCACTGACGTGGCTATCCGCGACGCCGGCGTCTTTTTCCAAGTCAGGAAGGAAGTGGGGGGACAGGTCGAAGACTTTCTCACCCGTGCCGGAAACTTCGAGATCAACGCCAACGGCCAACTGACCACGCAACAAGGCCATCTCGTGTTGGACGACGCCGAGGCGCCCATCGTGATCCAGGATCCCGACTGGCGGATCGACGACGCGGGGGTCGTTTGGAAGCGGGAGGGAATCCAGCGCCTGTCGCTGGTCCAGCCCGAATCGCTCGGCGACCTGGTGAGCGTGGGCGAGAACCTGTTCAAGCCGCTGGCCGAGTCCCCGCCGGTTCTTCCGGCCGAGCGGAAGGTCGCTGCCGGATACCTCGAGATGTCGTCCGTCCAGCCGACGACCGAAATGGTCGAGTTGATTCAGACTTCCCGCGCTTTGGAAGCAAACATCAACATGATGAAAGCCCAAGACCAGATGCTCGACGGCCTGGTCAATCGGGTGATGAGGGCCTAGGAGCGAGCAAACCGTAAACCGCAGGCCGTCGTTCACAGGCCCGCAACTCGATGTCAATCGTAGGATTCGAAGCAACAGCCACAACCATAACCATTCCCCCCCCACAACGCAGTGCGGGGGCGTTCTCCCAATCACTCTCCACTCTCCACTCACCCCCCTACAAGCCATGAGCGTTCAAGCCCTCTACACGGCGGCCACCGGGATGTCGGCCATGGAAACGAAACTGGACGTGACGGCCAACAATCTGGCCAACGTCGAGACCGTGGCGTTCAAACGAGGCCGGGCGAACTTCGAAGACCTGTTCTACCGGCATGAAAAAATGCCGGGGGCCCTCGATACGGCCGGCGAGTACACGCCGACGGGCATCTCCATCGGACTGGGCACCCGGGTATCCAGCGTCCAAGGAAACTTCGAACAGGGAGCCTTCCAGCACACGGGCGGCGAGCTGGACGTGGCCATCGTCGGGCCCGGCTTCTTCCAGGTGAGCGATCCCGACGGACGAACCGTCTACTCCCGAGCGGGCAACTTCTCCCGAAACGCCAACGGCAACCTGGTGATGGGGTCGGCCAACATCGGACGGATGCTCGAACCGCCGATCACCATCCCCGATGATGCCACCCAGGTCCTGATCAGCGGCGAAGGCACCGTTTCGGTGAAGCAGCCCGGCAGCACCACGCTCGCCCAGGTCGGCCAGATCGAATTGGCCCAGTTCGTCAATCCGGAGGGACTGCTGCGAGAAGGCGAAAACCTCTTCTCGGAGACCGACGCGTCGGGCACCGCCACGCTGGGTACGCCGGGGCAAGACGGTCTGGGAACGATCCAGCAGGGCGCGTTGGAGGCATCCAACGTCGGACCCGTACAGGAATTGATCTCCCTGATCACCACCCAGCGAGCCTTCGAACTCAACTCCAAGGTCGTGCAGGTCGGCGACGACATCATGCAGGCCGTGACCAATCTGAAGAGGTACTAGCATGAGGCGCCGGCCGGCCCGGCCCGACGGCAGCGACCGCCGGGCGAGGAATGTGAAGACGGTGGTGACGGTTGTGCTCGCGATGCTGGCCCTCGCGCCGGCGTCGGCTCGGACGGCCGAGTTGCGGCTGCGTCCCCAGTGTCAAAGCCGCGGGTCGCTGGTCACGTTGGCCGACGTGGCCGAGATCTTCGCCGCCGATGGGCAACAGGCCGAGACCCTGGCCGCCGTCGAGTTGTTTCCCGCGCCGGCCGCCTCCACGCAGCGCTTCGTCCGGGCCCGCGAACTCCAGGACCTGCTCTTGTTGCGCGGCGTCGACCTGGCCGAGCACCGCTTCTCCGGCGCCAGCCTGGTAGCGATCACCGGCGGGCCCGCCACGGTTCGCATTCAACCGGAGCCGACGCTGTCGTTCTCCGCGGCGCGAAGGGCCAACGGTCGCGTTGGCGATGCGGTGGTGCAATACCTGCAACGACACGTCTCGGCCGATCGGACCTGGAACGTGGAAGTGGAACTCCCCGAGAGCCAGGCGCGCTGGGCCGTCGATTCCGCCAGCGAGATTCGCGTGGCCGGCGGCAGTCCGCCGTGGACGGGACGGCAACGTTTCGAAGTCACCGTCGATTCCGCGGAGGGACCCGTTCGGTTTCCCTTGGACGTGCGGATCGACGTTCCGCCGTCGGTGGTGGTTGCGGTCCGAGCGTTGGCGTCTGGGGCGATCGTCCAGGCCGGCGACGTCGAGTTGCGGCCCGCCGCTGCCGGGGACGAACGTTTCGAGACGATCTATTCGGTCGAGGAAGTGCTCGGCTGGCAAACCACGCGTGCCCTGCCCGAGGGAAAAGTCCTCGACAGGAAGTCGCTCTGCTCGCCGCTGTTGGTGCGGCGGCGCGATCCGGTGACCGTGTACGCCCACGGCCCAAGCGTCCAGGTCCGCACGACGGCCCGAGCCCTGGACGACGGGAGTTTCGGCGAAACGATCCGCGTCGAGTCGCTGTTGGAACGCGAGGCGTACCTGGTGCGAATCATCGGCGTGCGAGAAGCGGAGGTCGACACGCGGCCCAGCGGCGGCGCGAACTCTCGGCAGACTGCGTCGACCGACGATCGTTGGGAAGGGAACCCGACATACTCCGGTTACTTCGGTTCCCAAGCTTCCGCTTGGGAACCCGGGTTTGCGAAGCTCAGCTTTGCGCACGGGGAAGCAGAGCTTCCCGGAAGTGCGTTCCCAAGCAGAGCTTGGGAACGAGACAACTGAAGGAATCGAACATGAGAGATTCTTGTACCAGGCGAAGTTGTTTGACGGCGACCGTTCTTCTGTTGTCGATGGCGATCGTCGGCGAGGCGGCCGGTCAATGGGAAGGGATGGGTCCGAGCGCCAGCCCGTTCGGTGCCCCCGGTCAGCGCCGGCCGTTGACGCTGGAGAAAGACGGCTGGACCTACCACGCGCCACTGCCGGAAGTGAAGACGTTCAAGATGCACGACGTGGTCACGGTGGTCATCAACGAACTTTCGGTGATGACCAGCGAAGGCGAGATGGACCGTAAGAAGAAGGCCCACGGCGAGCTGGCTCTCAAGGACTGGGTGTTGCTGCGCGGCCTGTCGCTCTTTCCCGATCCACAGAGCGGAGGCGATCCGACGGTCCGCGGCGAGGTGGACAACAAGATGAAGTCGGACGCCAACATGGAACTGCGCGACTCGCTGAAAACCCGCGTCTCCTGCCTGGTGGTCGATATCCGGGACAACGGCAACATGATCATCGAGGGACACGATACGATCACCGTCAACGAGGAGGTCTGGAACATCTCGCTGACCGGCATGATCCGCGCCCAAGACGTGCAGCCGGACAACACGGTGCTCAGCGAGAACATCGTCTACAAGCGGCTGGTGCGGAACTCCGCCGGACACGTCCGCGACGGTTGGGACCGCGGGTGGCTGCTGAAGTTTCTCGACAAAATTCAGCCGTTTTGAACTTGGATTCGTTTTTGGCGACGGATTGGAAATCCGTCCTACAGGCAGATACATCAGCCAGCACAATCAGGAATGGAATCGATGCCGATGAAATCCCGATCAGCCAATCGGCTCGCGGCGGCGGCGATCACGTTCGCTTTGTGGGCGTCGGGCGTCCCGGCCGGTGCCCAAACCACGCTCGAAAGCATCTGCCGCGTGAAGGGGCAGGAAGAGATCACGCTGCGAGGGCTGGGGTTCGTCGTGGGACTGGAAGGGACCGGCGACGACGGAAAATTCCTGCCCACCGTCCGCAGCCTGGCCCAAGCGATGGAATTGATGGGCCAGCCGCTGGGGGAAAACGGTTTGACCGAACTGAAAGACGCCGCCAACGTCGCTCTGGTGATCGTCACCGCCACCGTGCCGGGGACCGGAGCGCGGGAAGGCGACCGGCTCGACTGCAAGGTCAGTTCGATGGGCAAGGCGGAGAGTCTGGCGGGCGGGCGGTTGTTCCTCACGCCGCTGTTGAGCCCGGACAAAAGCGACCGTCGCATCTATGGATTCGCCGAAGGCGACATCTCGCTGGACAACCCCGCGCTGACGCGAACCGGCCGAATCGACGGAGGCTGCCGGCTCGAAGCCGATTTCCCCAACCCGTTCGTCCAGGACGGCCGAATCACCTTGGTGCTCGACCGGAACCACGCCAGTTTCCAGATCGCCCAGGACGTGGCCGAACTGATCAACAACGAATTCAGCTTCCAGAACCTCAACATGCCGCTGGCCCTGGCCGTCAACCAGGCAAACGTTTCGGTAACCATTCCCCCGCAATATCGCGACGTGCCCGTCGAATTCGTCTCCGAAGTGCTCCGGCTGCCGATCGTCGATCCTCGGACGGCCGCGCGGGTGGTGATCAACGAACGGGCCGGAAGCATCGTGATCAGCGGCGACGTGGAAATCGGAGCGGCCGTCGTCGCGCATAAGAACGTCGTCATCCGCACGGGCAACGCCACCGGCGCCGGACAATTCGTGCCGATCGATCCCGGCCAAACCGCCAAACCCAAGCTGGAAGCCCTGCTCGAGGCGCTCAACGCCATCCAGGTTCCCACCGAGGATATCATCGACGTCATCAAGGGATTGGCCGCCGACGGACAACTCCACGGCCAGTTGGTCTTCGAATAGTACACCCATGCGCTGCTTGGACGGATAGCCGCACGCCGACGAGAGAATTCCCATGAATGTTACTCTGCCGCCGCCCGCCGCCCTGCAAGCCGCGCAGATCTCGCCGGCGGTCCCGAACCAAGATGCGACTGCTTTCGCCGAAGGGAACGAAACCCGCGAGAAATTCCACTCGGTGATGGGTGAAATGATCTTCGGCCAGATCCTCAAGGCCATGCGGAAAACGGTCGGCAAGCCGGCCTATTTCCACGGCGGCCGGGCCGAAGAAATCTTCACCCAACAACTCGATCAGGTGTTGGCCGAGAAGATCAGCGAAGCCAGCGCCGAAAGGTTTCTCGAACCGATGTACCAGTTGTGGACGCTGGGACGGAAGTGATCCCCCCTGTAAAAGGCATACCGATGGAAACTTCGTGGGAATCGGAGTTGGCCGCGCTGTTGACCGAGCTGCTGGCCACCCAGGACGAAGTGCTGAAAATCCTGGCCCGAAAACGGGAACTGCTGCGCACCGCCGATACCGATGGGCTGATGGCTCTGGGGCCGGAAGAAGAGAAACTGGTCGGCCGCTTGCAACAGTGCATGAAACGCCGCGGGGAGTTGCTCGATCGCGCCCGTCGGGAGGGACTGCCTTCGACCAGCATCCGTGCGTTGACTCAGGCCCTACCCCGGTCGCAGCGCGGGGCGTTGGATCGGCAGGTCCGACTGGCCGGCTCGCGCGGTCGGCTACTGCAACACCACAGCCTGACCAACTGGGTCGTAATCCAGCGAACGCTGTTACATCTTTCACAGTTGTTAGAGATTATTGCGACCGGCGGGCGGCTACAGCCGACATATGGAGAAGGCGAACCGGTCCGCGCTAGCGGCAGCCTCGTAGATCGGGCAGCCTAGCGAGCCTGGGGTAAATCGCGAAGCGACACGGAATACGCCATGTCTCTCTTCAGTTCGATCCGGATGGCGGTCAATACCTTGCAGGCGAACGAAGTCGCCCTGCAAGTCGTCGGGCAGAATATCGCCAACGCCAACACGCCCGGATACATCCGCGAAGAGGTCCTCTTCTCCCCCGCTCCCACCCAACGCAACGGCAAGCTCCTCATGGGGCTGGGCGTGCAGGTCGACGCGATCGTCCAGAAGATCGACAAGTTCCTCGAAGAGCGGCTGCGGGGATCGATCAGCGATCGGGTGGACGCCGAGACCCGGGAAGCCGCCTACATGCAATTGGAGGGGCTGATCGGGGAACTCAGCGACACCGACCTGAGCACCTCGCTGAACAACTTCTTCAACACCATCCACGAAATCCTCAACCAGTCCGGCGGCGTCTCTGCCCGAAATTTGACCGTGTTGCAAGGCAACACGCTCACCACCGATCTGAACCGTCTGGCCGACCGCGCCATGAAGATCCGTTCCGATCTGAACGATCACATCTTCGACATGGCGGCCGACATCAATCGGTTGACCGAAGCGATCCGCGTGTTGAACGTCCGCATCACCCAGATCGAAGGGGGCAACGTGTCGGCCAGCGACGCCGTGGGACTTCGCGACCAACGGCTGATGGCGCTGGAGAACTTGGCCAAGCTGGTCGAGATTCGCGTCAAGGAGCAAGAAAGCGGGGCGGTGATCGTCTACTCCGGCAGCCAGTTCCTCGTTTTCGAAGGTGAAGCCCGTCAGGTGGAAGTGGTCTTGGACAGCGACCGCGGATTGTCCGTGGCCAACATCCACATGGCCAACACCGACGCCCCGTTGGACACGGCCTCCGGCGAACTCCGCGGCCTGCTCGATTCCCGCGACCAGATCATTGGCGGATTCCTCGACCGGCTCGACAACTTCGCCCACACGCTGGCTTTCGAGTTCAACAAGGCATTCTCGCAGGGTCAAGGTCTCAACGGGTTCCAGGATCTGACCAGCGAGTTTGCCGTCGATCAGGTCGATGCGGCTTTGAACGAGGCCGGCTTGAAGTTCATGCCCGTCAACGGGTCGTTCCAGGTCATCGTCCACAACAAGCAGACCGGCGACACGGAGTGGGCCGACGTGGTGGTGGACCTCAACGGCCTGGATTCGGACATGACGCTGGAGAACCTGGCCGACGCGCTGGATGACGTGGACGGCATTTCGGCCACCACCACTTCCGGCCGAAAGTTGAGGATCACGACCGATTCGCCCGAGTTGGAGTTCTTCTTCCACGGCGACACCAGCGGGGTGCTGGCCGTGCTGGGATTGAACACCTTCTTTACCGGTTCCACCGCGCTCGACATCGGGGTCAACGCCGTGCTCAAGGCGGACCCGTCGAAGTTCGCCGCCAGCCTGGTTACAGCCGACGGCGATTTCACGCAGAACACGGCCAATGCCGAAGTGTTGGCCGCCCTGCAGGATCGCCGCATCGCATCGCAGAACAACGAAACGCTCAACGTGCTCTACGATCGGATGATCGGCGAGACGACCCAGGCGGCCTCGATCGCCGGCGCCGTGGCCGAAGGCGCCCGGGTGTTCGAACAGACCTTGCGAGGGCAGAAGATGGCGACCAGCGGCGTGAGCCTGGACGAAGAGGCGGTTAACATGATCGCCTTCCAGCGCTCCTTCCAGGCGTCGGCGAAGTATATCGCGACGTTGACGGAGTTGTTCGAAATTCTCGTGGAAATATAGAAGATGGCCAATATCGTCGGCATCCCGACCACGCGCGTCAGCGACCTGTTCATGCGCCAGCGGCTGACGAACCAGATCCAGATGGATCAGTTGGACGCCTTCCGCGTGCAAATGCAGTTGAGCACGGGCCGGCGGATCCAGGTGCCCAGCGAAGACTCCAACGCGGCGATGCGGATCATCGATCTGCAGCGGCTGTTGGAACGCAAAGGGCAGGTCCGATCCAACCTCAGCACCAACCAGTCCTACCTGCTGGCGACCGACTCGGCGTTGTCTTCGGTTTCCGGCAGCCTGGCGGAGATCCGCGCCGTGGCCATGGGGGTGGTGGGTGAGATCGCCACCGACGCCCAACGCACGGCCGCCTCCCAACAAGTTCAGCAGATGATCCGACAACTGCAGGACATCGCCAACCAGAAGTTCCGCGGCCGGTACCTCTTTGCCGGCACCTCCACCACGGTCATGCCCTTCGGCGAAACCGACAAAGGTGGTTACGTCCAGTACTTCGGCAACGAAGGGAAGGTCTCCAGCTACTCCGACATCGACCTGCTGTTCGAAACCAACCTGCACGGCGGCGAAGTCTTCGGGGCGATCTCGGAAAAAGTGCTCGGCGCGAAGGACCTCGACCCGATCCTCACCTACAACACCCGACTGGCCGATCTCCGCAGCGGCGCGGGGATCACGCGGGGAAGCATTGAAATTTCCGTCGCCGGAAACCGAAGCACGATCGACATCACCTCCGCCGAGACGATCGGCGACGTGGCCGCAATGATCCGGGCCAATCCGCCGGCGGGAAAGACGCTCGACGTGGAAATCGCCCCCACCGGGCTGGTCGTCACGCTCCATGGCGACCCGGGCGACACGCTGGCGATCCGCGAGGTCGGCGGCGGAACCACGGCCGACGAACTGGGCATCCTCACCCGAATCGGCGTCGGCACCACCGTGGTCGGCGAAGACCTCGATCCGATCCTCCGGCTGACCACGCGGATCGGCGACGTGCTGGGCACGCGCTCCTACGCCCCGGTCCGATCGTACGGAAGCGACAACGACTTGATCTTCGAGGCCCCCACCGTCGGCGCAGCGTACGACGGCATCGAGATCCTCTTCGAAGACGACGGCTCCGTCGCGCTGCCGGGCGATGAAACGGCCTCCTACGACCCGGCCACCAACACGCTGACCGTGAAAATCAAATCGCACCAGACCGAAGCCCGGCACGTGGTCTCCGCCGTCGAGACCGCCTTTCTCGCGGGCAACGTGCCGATCACGGCGCGGCTCGATCCGCTGGACAGCCCCAACGGCGGCCGGGGCGTGATCGCCGCCACGCCCGTCGGTCAGATCGAAGGCCAAACCGCCGGCGGAAGCGGCACGGCTTTCGACGCCGATGCGGGAATCCAAATCGTCAACGGCGGCGAAACGCACGTGATCACCTTCACCGGGGCCGAAACGATCGAGGACCTGCTCAACGTGCTGAACATGTCCGACGCCGGATTGACGGCCCGAATCAACGGCAGCGCCACGGGAATCGACATCCGCTCGCGGATCAGCGGGGTCGATTTCATGATCGGCGAAAACGGCGGCCAGACGGCGACCCAACTTGGCCTGCGGACCTTCACCGAGACCACGCGGCTGGAAGACCTCAACTTCGGCCGCGGCGTGGCCACCCGCGACGGCACCGATTTCACCATCACCATCGCCGGCACGCCGGCCGGTCCGCCGCCGGTGCCCATCGAGATCGACGTCTCCGGTCTGGAAACCGTCGGCGAAGTCATCGACCTGATCAACGCCCAGGCGCCGGGCGAGCTGGTGGCGCGGCTGGCCACCTACGGCAACGGCATCGAACTGGTCGACCAGAGCACGGGAACCGACACGCTGACGGTCAGTCGGGTGCAGCTCGGGCGGGCCGCCATCGACTTGGGGCTGGTTCCCGAGGGACAGGAGTCGTACAGTGCGGCCGCCCCCTTGCTGGTCACCTCGACCACGACGAAGAGCAACTTGATCTTCACCGCGGACAATCCCGGCGCGGAAGTGGCGGGTGTCCGGGTCGTTTTCGAGGATACCGGTACGGGAAACGTCACTTACGATCCGACTGCGAAGACCCTGACGTTTGGCATCACCACCGCGCCCCCGGCGGCTGCAACGACGGCCGCCGACATTATCGCCTGGCTGGAAGCCAGCCCGGCCGGTGCCGAGTTTTCGGCCGAACTCGACCCCGCCGACACGGACAGCGACGGCAGCGGGAACGTCGAAGACACCGACCCATTCGCCCCGCCCTTGCTCGGCGACGAAGGTGGTACCGAAGCATCCGCCACCGTGGTCTTCTCCGGAACGGATAACGATCTGGTTTTCCGTGCCAAATCGGCTTTGCCGGCCCAGGTCGGAACCGAAATCCAATTCAACGGGGTGGCTGCTTTCGGCCCGCCGACGTTCGCCTATGCCGGCCCGGGCAACCCGTTGATTATCACCTATGATTCGGACGGCACGACGGCCCAAGAGATCGTGGACGGTCTGGCCGCCGACGCCGGACCCGCCGGCGCCAACTTCTCCGCCGCGCTCGATCCGACCGACGGGAGCCCCAACCTGGGCACCGGCACCGTCGACGTGCAGACCTCCACGCCCATGGCCGGCGGATCGCGCTTCCTCAAAGGGGCCGACGTCAACCGGCAGGAAACCGAGGGCATCTTCACCGCCTTGTTGCGATTGAAAACGGCCCTGATGAACAACGACTTGGGGGAGATCGAACGGTCGATCGCCCTGTTGGACGACCGGACCGACAAGATGAACTTCGCCCGGGCCGAACTCGGCGTCCGGCAGCAAGGCCTGGACATCACGCAAGTCCGCCTGGACAACGAGGAGATCGATCTGAAAGAATCCCTCTCCCGCGATTTCGACGTCGACATGATTCAGGCCATCTCGGACTTCACCGCCCGGCAGATCTCCTTCGAGGCCTCCCTGCGCACGGCCGCCCAACTCCTCTCCATCACGCTGCTGAATTACCTCTGAGCCGGGTCCGATCTACCCAAACGGCGGGCAAGCCCGCCCGCTAAACGCGGACTCTCTGCAATCCTGCGCTGTCGAACCGAGGCCCCGGGGCTTGTGGTTCTCTGAAAACCCGGTACACTGGGGCAAGTCCACGATATTACCGGGGGTAAGATTATGGCCGGGAAGGAGTCGCCGCCGAGTACCCGAGAGCACCTCGAACGACTCGTTCAACAGCGCACCGCGAAGCTGCAGGCTGCCAACGCCGAGCTTCAGCGCGCCAACGATCAACTGCGCGAGGAACTCAGCCGGCGGAAACAGGCGGAAGCGTCGTTCACCGAAACGCTGGGAGACTCTCTGCGACGGGACGCAGAGAACTCCGCGCTGGCTCGGGCCGCGCGGACGGTCTTCGACTGCCGGAAATTCGAGGACGCCGCCCGGGTGCTCTTCGATTGCGCCAAGGAACTCACCGGCGCGACCTCCGGCTACGTCGCCCTGCTGTCGAAGGACGGAACGCAAAACGAGGTCCTGTTCCTCGACGCCGGTCGACGCCCCTGTACGGTCGACCCCGATCTGCCCATGCCCGTTCGCGGTTTGCGGGCCGAGGCGTATTGCACGGGCAAGGCCGTTTACGAGAACGACTTTGCCGGCAGTCGCTGGGTGGAACTGATGCCGGCCGGCCACGTCCGCCTGGACAACGTACTGTTTGCGCCCTTGGTGATCGAAGGCAAGGCGGTCGGCATTTTCGGACTGGCGAACAAGCCCGGCGACTTCACCGACGACGACGCCCGGATCGCCACGGCGTTCGGCGAATTGGCGGCGGTGGCGTTGCGGAATCGCCGGGCCGTGGGCACCCTGAAAGCGAGCGAAGCCCGGTATCGTAGGCTCGTGGAAACCGTCCCCCATGGGATTGAGGAACTCGACGCTGCCGGCATCATCACCTTCGCCAATCGGGCGTATCACGAAATGCACGGCTATGCCCCGGGTGAGCTTGTAGGTACGCCCGTCTGGGAATGCTTGGGTCATGATGCGGACAAGCGGGAATTGGAGGAATACTTCAAGCAGCTCGTCTCCCAGCAACCGCCGCCGACAACCTGGCGGGGCGTGAACCGGGCCAAAGACGGGCGCCTCCTCGACGTCCAGGTCGACTGGGACTACAAACGCGACGAGCAAGACAACGTGATCGGTTTCGTCGCCGTGGTGACCGACGTCACCGCACGCAAACGGGCCGAGGAGGCACTGCGGGAAAGCGAAGAGCATTTCCGGCTGGTATTCGAGAATTCCCACGACCTGGTGGGCATGGTGACCGCCGACGCCCAGAGGGTTTGGGTCAACCCGGCTTGGCAAGAAGTATTCGGCCGGGAACAGCAGAACCGGAAGAATCCCCTGCAAATGATCCATCCGGACGACCTGCCGGGCATGCAAGAGGCCTGGAGGGGGCTGGTGTCCAACGGACAGGAGGTCAAGGATCTCGAGTTCCGGTATCAATCCGTGGTCGGCACGTGCAGGACTTTCGAGGCTTCCGCCTTTCCAGTGGATCACAGCGAGGAGAAACTGTTCTGCGTCATTGCCCACGAGGTTACGGATCGCAAACGGACCGAAGAGGCACTCTGCAGATCGGCGCAGGAGCTGCACATCAGGAATCGGATCGCCGAGGTCTTCTTGACGACTTCCGACGACGCGATCTACGCGGAAGTGCTGGAAGTCGTGCTGGAGGTCCTGCGAAGCGAGTACGGGGTGTTCGGTTATATTGACGAGCAAGGGGCCCTGGTCGCTCCCAGCATGAACCGAAGCGTGTGGGACCAGTGCCGGGTCCCGAACAAGGATTACGTGTTTCCCCGCGAAACGTGGGGCGGCATCTGGGGCCGGGCGCTGCGGGAAAACAGGACCCTCTATTCGAACGAGCCGTTCGACGTGCCCGAGGGGCACATCCCCATGCGTCGGGTTTTGTGCGTGCCCATTGCCTATCGAGATCAGCCCATCGGAACCCTGGAAGTTGCCAACAAGGCCGACGACTATGACGAGGAAGACGTGCGTCTTCTGGAGACGATTGCCCAGAAAATCGCGCCGATCCTCAACGCAAGGCTGCAAAGAGATCGTCAGGAGGAAGAACGCAGGCGTGCGGAAGAGGCATTGCGGGATTCGGAGGAACGGTTCCGCGCCGTGTTCGAACAGGCGGCCAGTTCCGTCGTGCTGATCGACCTGGAAGATGGAGCGATCGTCGAGTTCAACGAGCAGACCTGCCAGACTCTCGGATACACGCGCGAGGAATTCGAAACGCTCAAGATCTCCGACTTCGAAGTCGATGAGTCCGCCGAGCAGGTCAGAGCACACCTGAAAAGGGTTCTCGCAGAGGGTGGGGATTCCTTCGAAAGCAAACACCGAACCAAGAATGGGGACGTCCGCAACGTCGTGGTCCAGACCAGGCCGATCATGATTCGCGGCAAGCACTTCGTGATGAGCATCTGGCACGACATCACCGACCTCAAGCAGGCCGAGCAGCGCGAGGCGAACCTCCGCGCCGACTTGGCCCACATGGGTCGGTTGGTGACCATGGGCGAAATGGCCAGCGGACTGGCCCATGAACTCAACCAGCCGCTGACCGCCATCGCCACGCTGGCCCACGTGGCTGCCCAGACGCTCCGGTCCGGCAAGGAACTCGACCAGGCGCAGTTGGCCGCCATGTGCAACGACATCGGCGCACAGGCCCTGCGGGCAGGGCAACTCATTCAGCGGATGAGAAGCTTCGTCAAGAAAATCGTGCCCAGACGAACCACGCTCGATCTGCCCGAAGTCCTCGACGAAATCCTCTCCCTGATGAAAAACGACGTGCGGCACGCCGGAATCGCGATCCGCCTGGACCTCGACGAGTCGCTGCCGACGACCTTCGCCGACAAGATCCAGGTCGAGCAAGTGCTGTTGAATCTGATGCGCAACGCCTTGGAATCCATGGAGCACGGCGACGGCGACGAGCATGTGCTGACCATCGCAGCGGACGCCTGCGACGGCCATCTCCGGATCTCCGTCCGCGACACGGGCGTCGGCATTTCCCCCAATGGAACCGACGAGCTGTTCGGGACCTTCTTCACCACCAAGCCCGAAGGAATGGGAATGGGCCTGGCCATCTGCCGGTCGATCGTCGAAGCCCACGGCGGACGGATATGGGGCACGCCGAACGACGACCGGGGCGCCACCTTCACGTTCACGCTGCCGATCCTCGACAGGGAGGACAAGGAGGGGACGGATGAACGGTAAGCGCGACGCCAAGCCGACGGTCTACCTCGTCGACGACGATCCGGCCGTGACCAAAGCGGTCGCCCAACTGATCGCGTTGATGGGGCTTCGGACCGAGTCGTACGGTTCGGCGGAAGAGTTCCTGGCGTCGTACCGCGGCGAAGGACCTGGCTGCATCCTGCTCGACGTGCGCATGCCCGGCAAGAACGGCCTGGAGCTTCAGCAGGAGTTGACGGCCGCCGGCAGGGCGCTGCCGATCATCATGATCACCGGCCACGGCGACACGCGGCTGGCCGTCCGCGCGATGAAGCAGGGCGCCGTCGACTTCCTGGAGAAACCGTTCCTTCCGGACGAACTCTGCGATGCCGTGCGGAGGGCGATCGAGCTGAGCGGGGCTGGGAAATGATTGCACAGTAGCCGTCTCGCTCCGCGAGATGCAGCTTCGTCTCGTTCCCAAGCTCCAGCTTGGGAACGCATCTCCTCGAAGCTCTGCTTCGCAACGAGTGGAAACGCTCGTGAGAAATGCGGGCTAGGCCATAAGAACGGGCAGTTCCTCCGGCGATTCTTCGTCCTTCGGTACCGCCGACGCCGGAGCGACGACGGCTTCCAGGGCCTCCAACACGCGCGGG
>Ga0307380_10003687_pt1 | contig 21016 bp, 21 predicted proteins | sample UN3MG_FD_202239 | JGI IMG/M metagenome (GOLD analysis project Ga0307380, IMG submission 202239) | Soil microbial communities from Risofladan, Vaasa, Finland - UN-3 | ecosystem: Environmental > Terrestrial > Soil > Coastal area > Acid sulfate soil | place: Finland: Risofladan, Vaasa | collected... | reverse complement strand
GGATGATCATCTCGATTCACTGGTTGAACTTGGCTTAATAAGAAAAATTGATGATGATGGAAGAAGTTTTTATCAGATCACCAATCTCGGTATTGAGTATGTTAAGGCATTTAAAGCACTTAAAGACATTTTAGATTATCAAATCGAAAAACAAGTTGGTATAAAATATCTCAAGTATTTATAATAATATGTTGTCGATTTTGTTAATTTTGTTAAACTGACTGTCACCAATATTTGATGGTTTCAAACGAACATCATCCTTCATTTTCAGTAAACATCGATGAACCTGGGATTGTTGCCTTCATTCAGAATGATATGTTGTCGATTTTGTTAATTAAATTAAAATGACTGTCACCAATATTTGATGAATTGAGTTCCGTAAGTACCGGTTTCATGCTTCTTTGAATGAACTTTTTTTATCTTTCCTGTTCAAGAACGAGAGTAGATTGCTCCAAAATGCATATACAGTAAAATAAGTAACAAATTTTAAATAAAAATTATAAGTAAATCCTTTATGCCTCTTCAACTCAACGCGGGAAAAGAGAGTCTGGCCATGTTCTTCAAAGAGTGGCAGGCTGAGTCCCTTCGTTACCTATGGAAAATAAGCCCAGAAGGAGCAAACAGCCGAGTCGTCCATGAAAACGTCAACAAGAACCTTAAAGACAGCATCAGCAGGGCCAGCGTCATCAATTATCTCAACGCCATGGTGGACGAAGGCCTGCTCATCTACACGGAGATCACGGGCAAGGGAGGCTACCAGAGAGTATACACAATGAAGTACGGCGAAACCGAGTTCAAACAACAGATTTCAACGCTAATCATCTCGAAGCTACTCAAAGAATACCCACAGGAAACAAGAAAAGCGATATCAGAAAACCGATGAATGTGCGCGCTTAATTTGATACATTATTGACTCGTGGCTTATTCTCCTTAGCCTCTAGCTTCTCCTCGAACCTGTAGAGGTCCTCGTTGTCTCGCCTGAGCCAACCGAGAGTCTCGGTGGCCTCCTTTGGCTTCTCCCAGAAGGTGTCCACGGTCTCGCGTACTTGGGCCTCGTCCCGGGCTGCGCGGCAGATCTTCTGGATGGTTGCCTCCCTGGGGCAGCCCTTACCGCGGAGCATCTTGTTGAAGTCGGCGGCCGTCACCAGCTGGAGGTTTCTGCGTGCGGCGTACTGTGTGAGGCTGATGGTCGACCCGTCTTTGAAGACCACGTTCTCGTTGGGCTTGAAGGCGCCGGCCGCGAAGACGCCGGGGGTCACCTCCCAGACACGGTCCACCTCGGCGGCGGTGCGGCGGCCTCCGACGCCCTTGACCAGGTGCAGAGTTATCCTCTTGGGGTCCATGACGCCGTTCCTGTGGCTCTGGGTCCAGAACTTGGCGCCGGTGGTGGTGCCGTCGATGAACCCATCGACTGTGAGAAATACGGACCCATTATGAACCGAAGAATAAGCGGTCGAAGTTAGCGATTAACCTTCATCGTGTGGGTGACTGGTTCGTCGAGTTTTAGAAGCTGCTCCGCGTGATGGAAGTACCGTGTGAGGGCCTCTCCTTTCTGGGTGATCTTGTACACTTTGTTGGTTCGCTTGTCTCCTGAATCTGACATGTCGAGTTCCATTACCAGGTCCTGGGATACTAGGTATGAGAGTGTGTCGTTAAGGAGTTTCCATGAGAGGTTAGCTTCGTACATTATCCTTGTTGGCTTCTCTGTGCCGTTCTTGATTGCATTGAGTACGTCTAGGAGGATCTCGAGCTTGGAACGCCTGGATTTCAAGCTAACCAACATGATCCCCTCTCAGGCATCGACTCTAAAAGCGAGGTGCTGTGAAGCACCACCACACACAGTTCCTCCCTGAGAGGAGCACCATCGTCCAGTGGTTAGACTGACACCCTTAAACACTCATATAAAAATGATTTAAAGCCGAGATGTCTGGGTGCAGGTGACCCAGGAGCTTGGTGGTAGAACAATCAGCAGGGCCTCCGTCATAAACTTCCTGGACTCCATGGTGGACGATGGGATACTTGCCTACACGGAGACGACGGGCAAGGGGGGGTACAGGCGAATATACATGTTCAAGCACGACGAGGCCGGGTTCAAGGAGCATATCGCCAAGGTAGTCATCAGGAACCCAAAGGCCATCGGCATAGTTGAGCCCATCCTCAAGGTTCCCCAGCGCCGCATGAAGCGCAGCGGGCCCATGCCTACGATATGGGGCCTCAGGGGTCACTGCAGCGACGAGGAGGTGGCTAAAGCGATGACGCTTCACTACCGGACGCTGAGCCCCAAGTACAGGGCAGCCGAGAAAGTGGCACAGACTATCCTGGACGAGTTCAAGCAGGACCAGCCCATGGAGGTCAGATACAGTGACATCATTCTCATGGTTAAGGCAATGAAGATACCGTACAGTGGCCCCGACATCACCGACCTCGCTGCTCAGTATCTCCACGAAAAAGGCATTAAAGTGTGGAGATAAAGATATTAAACAACGTCGGCGAGAAAGCTAAGTCCTGATTCAGAAAAACAACTTTAATATTCGATTTTTTGAAGCCTATATTAACCAAGTTTTGAGAATATTAATGTTGAATTTTGTTCTTTTCGATAGATTTCTCGTATCCCCCACTCGGCGAAATTAACGAGTTTATCTCTGCGTTCTTCTGGTGATAATTCCGGATATTTTCCTAACAGGATAGCAGCAAAAATGCCGTCTGGATCAAGAGAGTTTATGTTCTGAAATGTTCCTCTATTTCCTTCCGTATTTTCATTTCCCGATGAAATTCCTAGTGCAGCTCCTAATGTCCATACATGACGCATGTTGTCAAACAAGTTTTTTGCTACCAGTTGTCTCATAATATCTTTGGCTCTATCACTTGCAGCCAGTGTCCTGATATCTCCGAACGCTGATGTCATTTTATCACCTAGTTAATCTGAATTTGCTTCCAGTATCTGGACCATAATATTCAATCGTATAATCACTCTGTATTTTATCCTGAATTTTTTCTAAATCCGATGCTCTTAATTCTCTATCAGTAGCTACAATGATTATTTGGTCCGCCATTGAAGGCAAATATGACATTACCTTTTCACCATGAGCTAAATCTAATCTACCAAAGGGAGTATCCATCATTATAGGACCAACAATGTAGGAACATTTATTTAATGCTCCAATTAGTGCAAGCGCAACTATTTGTTCTTCTCCTGCCGATCTCCATTCACTTCGATTTAGAATACGGCCATCTGTAGTTACAATACTTAATCCGTAATTTTCATTAATCATTAATCTAGAAAACGATTCTTTTGACCGCAATATCTTAAAAATATCTGTTGCCATTTTTTCAACAACGTTTCGTTGTCCTTCTGTATATTTTAAAATTGCAGTGTTAAACAGTTCTATTGAAGAATCTAACAATGAGATTCGTTTTTCTAGTATTTTCATTTCATCGTCATCAACACTCTTCATTTTTTGATCCAAGACTGATTTTACTTCCATCCATTCAGACATTTCATTATGTTTTCCTTCAATCAAACCCCCAAGTCTACCAATTTCACCCTCTTGATATCGGATTTTAGACTCGAGTAAAAATGGTTCTTCTTCATCAACATCTAGCAACTTATCCTTTACATCCTGTAATTTACGTGAGTGTTCAGACATTTCTGATAGTATGACATTAATGTTAGTCTCAATATCTTCGTATTCAGTTTGGTCTACTAAATTTTGATTCATTCTGCGCAATATCTGTCTATATGCGTCATAAGAGGTATCGGGTTCTGGAACTTCCGTTAGTTGTTGTATATCAGATTCAATTATCCGTTTTTCTTTTTCAAATTCTAAAAGTTTTTCTTCATTTAATATAGTACCACAATACTCACATTTACTATTTTTTATACCTTCTAATATTGTCTCTAATTTTCCAGTTAATTTCATTTTTTTATCATATTTTGCCATTTTTTCCTCGTGAATACGATCTAATGTATGGAGTATGTTTTCAGAAATATCTAATAATATGGTTTTATAGAGATTTGAATTTAACTTTTTAATTCGTTCTTCTTGAATTTTAAGTTTTTCTTCACATAATTCAATATTTCCATCTAACTTATTCCTTAATTCTGCATTTTCTTTAATAATCTTAATGTCCTCAGCCCTTCTTTTATTATCTTTTAATTGTTGTTCTAAATCTTGTTTTTGCAGTGTTAATGAGTCAATTGTTCCTTGAATTTGATCAATTTCATGTAATACATCCTCAAATTGCTCGACTAGATCATCATATTGGTCACCACCTAATTTTCTAATTATTTTATTCCTCTCGTACTCGATTCTTCTTTTTACAACAATCATATCATTTCTAGCTATTCTAAAAAATGGAATTCCCAAAATTCTTTCAATGGCATCTTTTAAGAAAACTGCATCTGAACTAGTATTATCCAACAATTCCTCATAATCGCGGAGCATTTCTCCATCAAAGAAAAAGAATCGACTTACTAAACCTGGTAATATTCTTTCAATCTCATTTTTTGGATTAGGGACTATTTCCCCATCTCTAATCAAACTTAATGACTCATTTTCTTTATACTGTTTATTCGTATGATGCATTGATTTGGTCCTTCGAGTAAGGATACAATTTTTTCCCTCATGATTAAATGCTATCTGCACAGAATAAGTATAAAACCCGTTTGAATGTGCTTTAAAATTGAGTAAAGATTTTTTTTGAATTTCTTTTCCTTTTCTATCCGAAACCTTACCATATAATGCCCACAAAATCGCATTTTGAAAAGATGTTTTTCCTTGCCCATTTCCACCTCTAAAAATGTGTACACCAACTCCATTGTTATTAAAAATTACTTCATGATCTCCAAAATATGGACCAAAATTTTCAATTCTTACTTTATTAATTATCAATATTTGTCACCTTATTTTTTGTTCAATATAAAATTTAATTTGATCCTGACAATCTTTTCTATCGTCATCTAAAGGATTCAAAATGACAATGGATAACAATTCTCTGATTATCTCATTATCAATTTGATTTTCTTGTGAAGAATTTATATCCTCTAATACCTGTAATAATTCGTCATTCTTCAATTTCTTCTTTATCCTCCTCGATGCCAATATCTAATATTTCAGTAACTTGGATATCACGTTCCATACATAATTTCCAAAGTTCGTGAGAAACCTCCTGATTAATTGCATGCTGTGAAAAACTCCACGCTCGTGCTAGTTCACTGCTGACAATCGAATATGGGATATTTCTTTCATCAGTTTTTGGCAACACTAACACATCGATGATAGTTGCTTCTCGTTTCCCATAAGCTTTTCGTAGTACCCGACCGCGTCTCTGTATATATTGCCTAGGATTTGTAGATGAGGCAATTATCACGGCTCCATCTGCAGATGGAATGTCAACTCCTTCATCCAAGCAACGAATACTTATCACAATTCCTGGTGTGGCCTCAAAGACTTTTAGGACTCTTCGTTTTTCGGCCGATACCATTTTCGAGTGATATCTTAGAATTATAACATCAGGATAATTTGTTTTTAAATTCGAAAAAATCTCATCCATTTGCTCCCTATCTTCACAATATATAATCCATCTTCCGTTTGATGGATATTTTTCTTTAATTATCTTAGATATTATTCTCGTTTTCTCTCGACATTTCTTAGCAATTCTTGATCTTTTTATCAGGAGACTTAAAATGCTTTCATTCAAATCTTTAACATACGATTCGTTTTTAGCAGATTTCACAATGGCATATTTTTTTCTAAGCTCTTCCGATAAATTATTCCAGTTTTCTTTTTCTTCATCGTCCAAGTCAACTGCATAAAAATAATATTCATACTTGCTTAGGAAATTTCCAATTATTGGAACCAGTTTTTCATCGTTCTCGTCTAATTGGACCATAGAATCTAATGTCAGTTTATAAACAGGTTCTTGGTTAAACGCATTTTTTATAATATTATTTCCTTCTTCATCAAACAAACGTTCTGGCGTAGCAGATAAACCCAATTTAGCAGTAAAAGGTACTTCAAGAATCTTTCGATAAGTTTTACTTCCTAATCTATGAACTTCATCAGCAATCAGTATGGGGTTTTCGCTTTGACTGAAATATTCTAGAAAATCGGTGGAAGATGCTGAAGCCATTGTTGAAAGAATTATTTTAGGCTTGTTTATTGGTGAAATAAAAAATGATTTATATGGATTTTCTCTCCAATTATTACCTGCCCCTACTAACATTATTGGTACGTTTTTGTAGATTTTTCGAATTTCTTTGTCCCACTGATTTAATAAGATACTGCTTGGCACAACAATCAGTACCGTTTTCCCTTTTTTTAAGAAGAATTCTATCGAAAAAAGTGCGGTAAAGGTCTTACCTGTTCCAGTCGGCATTGATAAGATGCCTTGATTATTATTATCATACCAAGCTTGGATTCCCATAATTTGGTAAATGTATGGACGAATGTCTTCGTTTACTTCTAATTGGGAAATCAATGTTCGATTTAATGCTCCTTTTTTACATTCTTCTAACGAACTATATTTTCGAAATCTCTTAAGATATTCGCGTTCAACTGAATTTAAAGGTCTTACCGTTGTTCTACCTGACTTCCCAGAAAATAAGTTAATTAAATGTGATTCTTTGATTGATAATTTTCGTTGTTCAAATAAATCGCCCCAACTTCTATACAGATCGAAATCTTCATCATTTGACCAATCTTCAATGGATCCAATCCCTGATGGTGTTTCATTTCCTGAACCTGTGAAAAGGACTTTATTATTGAAATTATCAGTAAATAAACCTATTTTTCTATGATAAATTCCTCCTGTTCGAACTGCTACATACAAATCTAAAGTCCCCACTTCAATTAGTAGCCTTAGCATTTCTAGACAATCTTTTTCAGAAGGATTTTTCTCCATAATCTTGAATGAATTTACTAATGTTTGATGAATTTCACCTGTTTTTCGTTTACCGCGTAGTTCATAGCCTTCTCTAGCATATTTTTCATCTTTTTCTGCAATGTCAGGCGAACATACAATTCGAATTTTTCCCCCTTTAATTGAAAATTCAAGCAAATCAATACCCAATTCTCGATAGATATTTGCTCTAAAATATCCAACTGCTCTGTCATATTTTTTAGAAACACGAAAACATGGACTATATAAATCACGTACAATATCGTCCTCGTCTGTATTATATTCTAATTTTAAAGAAATGGATTTTAAGCCCTTAACCAATTTCTTTCACATTTTTTTTACTATTTTTGCATTCTCGAATCTACCTATTGATGATATTGCGTAGTTCTTTTCTTTCTCTACGCCATACCATTTCCTGTTTAAATTTTCTGCGGCAAGTCCTGTAATGTTACTACCAGCAAAAGGATCAAAAACAATATCTTCCTCTTCAGTTAAAAATTCGATAAAAAACTCCGCTAAACTAACAGGCATTCTTGCTGGATGATATTGATATCCATGTTTTTTACAGTAGTCGAGATAGGGATCTTTTGAACTTGTATTCGAAATAGTGATAACGTTAGGTGGTATTGCTCCTTTGTTATCTTTTAGAAAAGTTTTTTCTCCTATTCTATGCTCTGAAGGTCTCAGCCCAGAGTTATAATTTTTCCTTTTTAATAATCGTTTCATCGAAGGAGAGTATTCTGATAATATATTTCGATTGTTTGCTTTTGGTCGTGGTGTGTTAGAAAACCACCAAAGTCGAGTAAATGCGTCCTTAACACGAATTCTTTCTATATTAACCCATTGAGCTGGAGATGGTAGACGAGCTGGATTAAACCATATGAATTCTTGACACAAGTAGAACTTGCATTCTTTTTTTAATGTTAATAATGCTTCAAGTGGCAAAGTAGACATTGTTGGTTGACCTTTTTCCCAGGCGTTACCAAGTTCAATTACAAATGATCCGTCTTTCGTTAATAATTGCTTAAACAAATGACCAAACTGAGTTAGCCATTCGATGTATTCTTCTCCAGTAAGATTCCCATATGCTTTCTTTTTATTCAAAGGGAACGGTGGGGATGTAAAAATTAAATTAATATTTTCCTTTAATGACTCAAATAAATCATTTTCAAAAATATTGTTTGAATCACCGTTAAAGAGAAAGCCATTATTCGTTTTATATATAAGCTCCATCCTGTGCGTAGCTCTCCCTGTTGGTATATATTTTTGTTTTTTATTTAAAACTAGTGTGAAAGTTGGGGTTTATTCTAAACCTATTATCCAGATAGGAACTCGCGCGCTAGGCTGTTTAGAAATTTAACAGCCTACACATCAGGCACCCAGGGCAAGACCATCATCGGGCTTCATACACACAACTACTCGGGTTTTATTACCCACAACTTCGACCATTGACGGCGACATGGACACACAAATCTATTACCAGCTCTAGATGAAACCCATCATTCGAGACGGCTGCACCCCGTCTCAGACCGTGAAGTGCTTTATACTTCGCATCAACCCAGGCTCACGGCACCGTACAGCAGCTTGGGCGACCGCCAGCATAGCCGTGAAGCACAGGCAGGCGTGTATGGCCACCTGCTCCAGGCCTCTGAGCTTGAGGCAGCCCAGCAACAGCCACTCCTTCGCCCTGCCGAACAGCCTCTCCACGCTCCACCGGCCCCTGAACAGCTCCACCAGCCGCTGTGCCCCACGAGTCACGAAGTCCCTGCCCACCTTCAGGGCGTCCTTGACCCTTGAGTCCCTCCTGACGGGTGTCACCGGCTCAGCACCGAAGCCCCGAGCCGTCTCCCTGACCTTGGATGAGCTGTACTGGGCGTCTGCCAGCACCGTCCTGAACTTGACGCCCAGGGCGTGGACAATTTGGAGCAGTGGCTTGAAGTAGACCTTGTCATTCTCGTTACACGGGGCTACGGTGAAGGCGAGGGGCATCTCCGACTCGGCGCAGCACGCGGTGTGCACCCTGTATCCGATGATGAAGCCTCGCCTGCCTCTGCCGACGCGGGCTTCGGGGTCGCTCCTGCCGGTGCGGTTGTCCGGGGCTCTCTGGCTATAGGCGTCTACGTGGGTGCTGTCGACGGCGATGACCTCGGCCTTCACGGCCCCATCCTTCAGCAGCCTGCGGAGCAGCTGGTTGAAGATTCGGTTGTAGGTGTCCTGGCCTAGTCTGTGTCTGAAGTGTGTGAAGAGGCCGTGGCTGTCGTCCGCCGGATCTCGTCTGCTCCATGCTTTGATGAAGGTGGCGTCCAGGGCCAGGATCTCACCTTTAACGACGCCTTCTTCAACGAGTTCCTCTAGGAGGCTGGCCATGATGCACTCGAGCCTCTCTGTTCCTACCCTGTTTCTGAACCTGGTGAGCTGGGATGGGTGGTAGGGCTTCTCACGGTCCTCGATGTCGCATATGATTCTCAGGGCTTCATCGTTCCAGAGGCGCCGGTATAGCTCCCTGTCGCTGGGTATGTTTCTCAGCTGCTTGATCATCAATGCTTTGAAGATGCCGAGTGGGCTTCTTGGTGGTCTTCCTGGGCCTGCTTCATGGTATGGCTGTGAGATGGTTTTCTCTATGTTGTCCAGGTCTAGTTTGATGAGGATGGATGTTACATCCTCGTGTTTCTCCATCTTCAGTTAAGGGTGAACATCTGTTGCATGTATATGTTAACTCCAATAATTTAGCAACACACTGGCGCGCAGTATTGAGAAGAGAGAGCGCAAGGTAACTGGAAAAGAATTGTAATTATACGCTCGTTTTTGTTCTTTCTCTCCATAAGTGGTATTCTTTCATCATTTTTTCTGTAACTAGTTTTCCAAAAATCTCTAACTGGTTATCCTGTGCAAAACCAAATGAGATCTCGGGGTAGCCAAGCATGGTCCCATTTTTTAAGGTGAAGTGAAGTTGTTGAAGATAATTTCTAATAACTCCTTTATTGAAGAACCAGGTAAAAAGGAGAAACTCAGGCTCGAATGGATATGAAGGATAGGGTGGATCGTCCATCCGATAATAATTTAAATACTCCTCGGCCAGACCAATTGCTTTTTCTGGAACTATATCGAGTGAAAGTAAATTTACTCTATGAAATGCATCAAAAGGAGCCACACTCTTCAAATCTCGAGCATTTGGCTGTTTCAGTCTAGTTTCAGAGTTTGGATGTAGAGTAACAAAAATACTTGAACCAGAGGAGCCACTTAAAAGACTCTTCATAGACAAAGCAAAGTCTCCCATTCGGTTCTTAGTGATACTCATCACCATATCTTCAAACTGATCAAAGAAAACAAAATGCCTCGAATACCCCAAAGCATTATACAGGTTAATACATGCTCCAAAGAGTTCGATGCAATCAACTTTTCTTTTTTCTAAAGTTTTGTCAATTTCTGAGGGAGCCGATAAATAAGTTTTAATTAGCTCTGTTAAAGGCTCCGCATCGTAATTTATTTCACCGGTTAACCACTTGATATATTGCTCAATTTTTCGGTCAAGGTCAATTATATAGGAATAATGTAGAAAGGGTAAAACGTCAGGTGGTTTAGGGTAATCCTGAAACATCATCTTAACTGATGATGGTTGTAAAAGGGGATCCTTGTCTATCTCCGTAAACTTGCTGAAGGTTTTCTTGAATACATCCCAAAGATAGCCTTCATTATGCCATTCAAGAATTGTTTTTCTCACAACGTCCTCAATTTTATCCTTAGGTAAACATCTGACAAAAGAACAAGTAACACCTTGACGGGATTTCAAGTTTTTGAAGTGATATATCATTAAAGATGATTTCCCGAGGCCTCTGTCGAACTGGTTTCCTGAGACATAGATTAAATTCACGGAGTTATCTGTGCGAATCGATAACTCCTCAATTTTATCCTCAAGAATATCTATGTTGAAAATACTCCCGTTTAGTCTAGGATCTCTGCTATTAGGGTCACATACCGCGATTTCAGGGAAAGGATTTTCTTTTAAATAATATTTGTTGAAGGACATTACGAGTTCTCCTCTATTCTCAAATAAACTATATAGTCTCCCCAAACATTCTTTGGTGGTAAGCTTTTGAACATTCCCGCCGAGTCCCTCCTATATGGTAGTATCCCTTCAGATCCATAGACTTTCAGTATTTTATCTCCTATCATCATATCCATGATTTCACTGTCAAATTGTTCGTCGGTAATCCGTAAATTGTTACATACGTCGGTCCGAACATCAGAGTAAAAAACCGGTGAGCCAGGTATGCCTTCAGCTAGAATTAGATAACTTTCAAAAAGAGTCTCCCTAAAATCATCTCTTGAGATAAGGTTAGCGAGGAAATACTTCCAGTCTCCGTTACTAGATATCTTAGCTAAATAATCTTCTTTAGGATCTTCTATTGGCCTACATGTTGAGTATACGATCTGTTTTCTTTCAGCCCCTGTTCCTCTTATTCTCCAATTTACTAGACCCAAGTAAGTTGCCATGTCGCGGACGTTATCAAAAACGACCTGACTCATTCCTAGTTGATAATTTTCGGCTTGTAAATCAAACAATTCCTTTTTTACCGGTAGCGAAATTAAATCATCGTGGGTTAAAAGTACTTGAACAAGAACATTGAGATGTGGATATGTCTCTGAATATTTTTGAGACAATGATTGAACACGTTTTGGTTTCTGCGAGTTAAGGAAATATGTTCCTATTTCAGAGATATGATTTCCTTGATTTGTTTGTTTAATAAAACCTAGGTCTCGGGATAATCTGAAACAATATCTCAATAGATAGACTGCTCCAGTTGTTCGAGCACGTGTAAGTTGCCCTCTTCCTATCGCAATACTCTTTTCTCTCTCAAGTTCCTCTTTTTTCTCAATAAGTAATTCTTCGAGTTCTGGCTTTGAGTAGCCTTCGCTTATTCCATTGAGATATGTTTCTAGGTACTCTATTCTACGAACAAGGGGAACCGTGCCTAATTTTTTACTCATTTAAGTCGTTCCACCTACTGCAAAGATATCGGTACTCGTCAAGTAACCGATAAGTGCTTAGATCAAGCCCCTTTATTGAAGAGTTAAATTTTCTGGTTAGCTCCCGCGACAATAAATCCATGGATTTGTCCCCACATCCAAGGATGTATTCGGGAGGTGGAAGTTCGGGGGAGATTACTCTGACACCGTATGCTAATGCATATTTCATTGCGCTCTCTGCAACCGGGACAACTGTTACAAAAATCCCTTTGAAGGTTAGCGCATGATTGGATTCATGATCGGTATAGTCCATTATTTTTGCGTTAAAGTAGTAGAGATAGTCTTTTGCTGCTTGTTTTGTGTTTTTACATTCAATGAGATAGAGAGTATTTCTTTTCATAAGTGAAGCATCAAATTGATGTGTATTTCCTGAAAAAGTGGAATAGTCCAGAGTTAATCTTGGAGGGTGTGACTCAAATCCATATTCATCTGCGAATTGGTAGATACATCTTGATACTTCATCTTCAAAAAGGCTGCCCTTTCTTTTTACTCCCTTGTACCTTAATGCAGCATCTTTGACAAGATCATAGAGTAAGCACAGAAGAGGCCCGATGTCAGACTCCATCATAGATAGTGGGAAAGTTTACTATTTATCAATTATTAAGCAAAAGAGGAATAGTTTTTTCTACAAATTAGTATTAAAGTAGATTAATGGAGTAGTTGGTATTGAAACAAGATTTTAGGAAATTTGTTGAAGAGAAGCTTCCCCGAGATGAGGAAAAGGAACTCTTCAGAGATCTTTTAGAGGCCTATGACAGGGGAGAGGCTGACGAGGTAAAAACGGCTATTCAAGAGTTGATTAGGGGGATATCGGGGGCTTAATGGATGGCGTACAAAATCTCAGCTGTAGAAATGGAAGGAATAAGGGGCATCAATAAGCCTGTAGGTATTGAACTTAATGATAGGTTAACCGTGATTCACGGCCCTAATGGGTCAGGTAAAAGCAGTGTTTTACAGGCAATTGAATGGTGCCTTACTGGAAAGATCCCATACATGCGAGGAGGAGATTTCGGTAAAGAAGATGCAATTGTAAACGCCTTTACAAGGAACAAGAGAGCCTCGGTAAAATTATCATTTAAAGGTCCACAAGAGATAATGTTAACAAGGGGAAAAAAACAGACACGCGGTACGGTGAGTAAAAGATATGATCTACTCCTGGAAGCTGATAGATCTTATGAGAAGAGCGATGCTGAATTATTCCTATTACAAAACCTAGATTTTAACTGTGATGAGTCTGGTCAAAGCAAGTTCCTTCATCAAGAGACCATTAGAGATACCTTATCGTATGGTCCAACTCAGAGAAGCGCTGTAATTGAAAAGCTTCTTGGTACCTATGAGATCAAAGAATTCTCTAAGGCTTTAGATCAAAAAAGTCGTTTTACAAGAGAGATTAATAACATAGATGCACGAGTAGAGGCGTTGCAGAAGGATCGTATCCAATTAATATTTAATCTTCGAAATAGTTTAAATGAATTAAAAGAAGGCTTGCTAAGGAAAGGATTTAATGAATTGCACCTTGATCTCGCATTTACGTTAAAGGAAATTGGGGATATTAGAACAGATTTAGATCAAATAGCTCAGAGATATGAACGCCCTGCTTTAATGCATCCAGAACTATCCCCGTCAATAGAATCTCTAGCTAGCGCTAACAATCGTGCGGAAGCGGATATTACTTCACTAGATCGAATACGAATGAACACAATCGGTGATCTAAGAGAAAGATCTACTACAATAAATATGCTGTTGGGATCATATAGCAACGCCTTAGAACTGTTCAAAGAATATGAAACACTTGATCTAGAGGATCTTAAACGTAAGAGATCTGAGATTGAAGGAACAAGAATGGAAGTAGACTCCGATTTCAAAAAAGCGCAGAATATACTAACTTTACTGCCTTCAAGAATTTCTGCTTATGAATCAGAAAAAAATGTTCTTGATTCGGAAAAGGAGAGATTGGAAGAAACATTACTTCTGTATGGAGATGACCCCAAGCTTTTAGGTGAAATCTCATCAATTGAGAACGATCTAAGTGATATCAAACAAGAACTTGAAAAATACTCAGGACAACAAAGAATAGTAAATGAGGCTGTAGCTCTAATAGAGGCAACTCACCCAGACAATTGTCCAGTATGCAACCAGTCAATTGACCCGAAAAAACTGGTAGAGGAAATAAAGGTTAACGTTTCTACCGATATTTCTAATAAAATTTCTGAATTAACTGAAGCACGAAACACAAAAAATCAAAAAAATGTCGAGTTGAATAAACACAGAGTCGACCTCCGAAATCTTAAAGGAACAATAAAAAGTTTGACAGACAGAGTTCAGAAAGCAAAAGAGAATCTTGAAGGACTAGTTGGGGATGTCAGTGAGGACACAGACCTTGAATCAATTTCAAAGGAAAAAGAGACAAAAGTGGGAGAACTCAGAGTTCAGTTAAATGATCTAGAGTCTCAGTTCAGAGAGTACAATGAACAAATTCAACAATTCAACCATCTAGATAAAGCAATTAGTGAAAACAGGAATAAGTTACAAGAAGAAATTGGCCAGAGTCTTGATGGCCAAGAACTTGTAGATGCAGCAGATCTTCGATTCACTGAGATAAAAGGGAAGATCGTCGAATATGAAAATACCAAGGAAATTGATATTCTCACAAAGAGAAGAGGACAGTTAACTGAAATTCTAAACTTTTTAAGTGATAAGGATCGAACTGAAAAAGCCGAAAAAGAGTTACCAGCGCTGGAAGAACAGAAAGAAGAATTGGGTAGAAGAAAAACTGGGTTACTAATACTAAGTGGAGCGCTAACATCCATTAAGAAATTTGTTACACAATACCAGAGAGAAACTTCGATAAAACAAATTAGAGATCTTGAAGATATGATGAATGAAACCTTCCAATCAATTCAGGGACATCCGTATTTTAGTCGACTGAAAATTGAGATAGAAAAGGAAGATCCACTTCAATTTAGTTTTAGGGCAATAAGTGACCGAGATAGCACGTATATTCCCACTCGGTTCAGCACAGCTCAATTAAACATAGCAGCGTTAAGCATTTTCATATCTAATAGTAGGTTACTAGCAGGAAAGTTACCAGTCATATCTCTTGATGACCCAACACAAAACATGGATGACGAACACAAGAAAACATTCGTTGATTACGTTTCAAGACTAACAGAGCATTTCCAGGTAATCATAGCTACCGAAGACGATGAAACACGGGACTTCCTGAAAAAAGAACTCCCCTCAGGTACTTATTATGAGATCCAAAGCTGGGACACAGAGGGCCCTCAAATCTCCTAATATTTGTGGTTTATATGGGTGATATATCTAATCGAGTCAAGGATGCTTTCCAAGCTGCACAAAGTATTGAGATTTTAAAAGAAGAAATAATTAATCTGAATAAGATGAATGAGAAAGCAGAAAAAATATTAGAAGATCTGGGAACGAGAAAAGATCCTGATGAGGGAGTTCTTAGATCTTTGGACATGGGTTCTTCTAAGGGCTATACTCTTCGGATTAAGCTGCGTGCACTTATCTCATTAAACAAGAACAGACTACAAGAGCTTAGATCAAAGATGCGAACCGAGGTGGAAATTCTCAGAAACGTGTCTATATGTCCATACTGCAAGGGAAGCGGTGAGAACCTAAGTCATGGTTATGAGCGGTTTGGGCGGCGAATACACACCACAATATCATCTGACAAATGTGAACACTGTGATGGGTTCGGGAAAATTGAACTCGGTAAAGAAGTGGAAAAGATTGTTGAAAATACACTCAGACAAGTTTCAGATGCGCGCGCGGGCGGATTCAATAATTGAGTTTTTTGGGCTAATGATACACTTTTCAGCTAGCCACTACCCCCATCCCCAAGTACATCCAGCTCAAGACCCCTCCGAAAACCATAAACAGAGGACAACCCGCACCTCACAGGGCCTCCCAGAACCAGTAGAAGCAGAGCACCCTCTAACCAACCCCTCCACCCCGACTCCACTCTCACGCGAAGAAGGCCACAGATTGCCGGAGCTCCGGCCTCCCGATGCCATAGGCAGCTATGCAGACGGCGTACGCCACCATCAACACCAGGCCCACATGGATGCCCACTTTCTCCAGGCCCTGCCAGGTCAGCCTATGAAGAGCCAGCCTGCTCTTCACCCTACCGATCAAACCCTCAGCAGGAGCCCTCAACCGGTGATACACGCACCTCAGATGCTCGGGGCCCTCCACGTCGATCCTGTCCTTCACCGAGAGAACCTCAGGTGGGTTCATTCTTCGCTTCATCCTCCTCCAGGGTACGACATGACTCACCTTGTTCGACTCCAGGAGCCCGAAGATCAGCGGAGACTCGAACTGACTGTCCCCGGCCAGCAGCTCCACTTCCAGGTCATCGCCCAGCACCTTGTCTAGGAGTGAGCCGACGAGCTGCTTCTCGTTCACGTTCAGAGGCGCCTCCACGTGGCTCAGCGGGAAGCCCTCGATGTCCACTAGGAACAGGCTCTGGTAGCCGAGGCTGAAGCCCTTCTTGCCTCGGCCGACACGGGCGTCGGGGTCGCCGAGGCCTCGGCCTGTGTCGTGGTAGTCTCTGCTGCTCCATGCGGGTATGTCTGTTCCATCCATGCATGCGGCCTGGACGAGGCCTGCTGCTGATAAGGGCTGGCTGTCTCTATGCTTCAGGGCTTCTCTGCGGAGCCAGGCTTCGATGATGCGGAAGCCTTCGGCTCCTACTCGTTTCTTCATCTGGGTGAAGTGGGCCTCTGTTGGGACGTCGTCATGGTAGCCGCAGGCTTCGCGGAGGCTTCTTTCTCTTCGTAGGCGTTTGACGAGGTCCTTGACGTAGGGTATCTGGAGGAGCTGCCTGAGCATGAGTGCTTTGAGGTCAGACTCGGGGTTGTATTGGATGGGTCTTCCTGGGCCTGTCTTGTGGAGGTTTTTCCAGAGGGTGGGGTGGATAGGGGTTAAATCCAGGTTCTCGAATAACTGTTTGGGAGAACCTACCTCCTTCAACTTTCCTCAAGATGACGTGAGGTAGCTATCCCAATAAGAATAACGAATTATTTAATCCACCCGCGCGCGACCCATTTAACAGCTTGATTCATTCTGCCCGAATAAGGATTCAAAGCAAACCCATACTCAACGAACCCACACACCTGTAACAAGTCGCAAACAAATGGCGCCCGCCTAGTATGAGTGGACGAGCCATCAGTCTGCTGTATGACCCACTCCAAAGTGTCCCTGTCTTTCGACACTTTATTTGTAGCCCCTATACGAACGAATCTGTTCTGGTTCTCAACCAGATAATCTATTACTGCGTTAAAGACCCTGAAATGTAGATAGAGGGAGGTTCCGCTTTCAAAACGAATCATCACATGCTGTTTTCTTTCATCAACATCTACTACACTAAAGGACTGGGACCTAGGTCTGTCTGATCGAATCTTTTCTCCTTTTATTCTCTGCAAATATTCCAATAGTTTAGACACGACAATTCAACATAATTTATTCTATTATCAGTTTATAACTGTTATGTTTATTGCATCTATTTTACTATGTAGTTTGTATTTTCTCTTATGAAAATACAAGATAGCGAGATTTTTGATTTACCTCGTGTTTTACTCCCCCTCGGTTAACATTTTAGATCACAGCGCCTAAAACGCGCGCGGTGTATTTGCAGACAGCTCTTTTAATACGAGGGAGAACGTAATGCTGGAGGATGGCAGCAATCTAAGTTTACCGTCCTATGCCCAGAGGGTGAACATACAGTTGTTGAAAGCGGTTGACTTCAACCAGAAGCTGAGGGACAGAGGAGCTCCAAAATCAGTGACAGTTCAGAGAATTTGTCGAAAATCCTGAATCCGTCTTCGAACAGTTTAACAGCGTAACTGAAGAACTGAATTAGTTGAGAGGTATGAATGCCTTAGAAAAATATTCACAGGATATAAAGAGAAGCCGATTAACTAATGGCGTCGAGATAGTAACCGAAAGTATTCCCAGCGCAAAAACGATCTACCTTGGTCTCTGGGTCGACGTAGGGTCAAGAGATGAAGAAGACGGCTTTCAAGGCTGTTCTCATTTTATTGAGCATCTTCTACCTAAAGGCACCAAGAATAGAACGGCTCATGAAATAGCTCCATTAATCGAGTCCCGGGGTGGTGATCTAAACGCTGATACAGACAGAGACGTGACCCGTCATACTGCTTGGATTTTAAAGGAGGACATGGAGTTAGCTATTAAGATCCTATCTGATATGGTTCAAAATCCTCTATTCGACGATAAGGATATTGAGAATGATAGGAACGTGATCCTGTCAGAAATTGCAGATCTTGAAGATAATCCAAGTGAACTCATTGAGGAACGCTTTATAGAGGTTGTTTGGAAAGATAGTCGCTCGTTCCATCCCATCATGGGGACGGAACGAACTGTAAAAAAAATTACGAGAGATCAGATTCGTGAGTTCTTTCAAAGGCATTACCTTCCAAGCAGAATACTTGTCACGGCGGTCGGAAATCTAGAGCACGAGAAACTGGTTGAAAAAGTTGAATCTCAGTTCCATGATGGAGGACTAATACAACAACCTCTAGAGCGAGAGCATCCAAAATATATTCCTGAGAACAAATTTTTTTCAAAGAACTTAAGTCAGGTGCAGCTTTGCATTGCTGCTGAAGGGGTTCCATATGAAGCCAAAGACAGGGCAACTCTTGAGATAATCAAGACATATCTCGGGGAAGGCTTCGGCTCCAAACTAGTTCACGAAATCCGAGAGAAGAGAGGACTTGTTTACGATATAGGAGCAGTAAATTATTACATGAAAGATGCAGGTTTATTCGCTATCTTTGCCAGCACTGAGAGAGACAATTTCAAAGAGGTTGTTAAGGTCTGTCATGAAGAGTTAGAGAAGATAAAATCTGGTATCAAACCAGAAATACTCAAAGTAACGAAGCGGAAGTCTGTGAATTTATTGCTCAGAAATACTGACAATATCGAAAATAGATACGACCAGCTTGGGAACGCTGTACATCTATTAGGAAGACCTGAATCTATCAACGAACAGATTCAAAACCTACAATCTGTGACATCTGAGCAAACAGCTGAATTAGCTACTCAAATTTTTGATGAAAACAAACTCTCTCTGATAGCCATTTGTCCAGCTTCGTTCGGGGTAAGTTAATTTATCAGTAAATTAGTATTTGATACTCATCCCCCGGGTACCACTTATTGTGGATTTTTTTCATGTGTTTAATGGAGCTAATTTATTTCGTTCGGGGGCATTCTTCATGTTATTCTTTACGTATATCGCACTGTGCCTGAATCGCTTGTACGAATCGAGCGTGTTGGCGATCCTTTCCAGCTTCGGATATCCCTCGTTGAGATATATCGGTATGCACTCGTGGCTTCTCTCCTTGACACCGTCCCTGAAGAGGATCGCCCAAGCGAAAGTAATGTGTAGAAATTGTTTAATGAACCGTAGGAATCTGTTGATATTGAGATCTATTGGATAATGATTATGCAGCGATTTATTGTCCCAGTAGTACAATCTTGATTATTACCATCTGCTCCTTCACAAAGAAGAAGGGAGGATCCCAGACATATGATTACGACGCTTCGATACTAAAAAGTCTAGATAACGTAACAAGAGAAAAACTACTCAATGGCAGAAAGGCGGTTTTCGACCATCTCTGGAGAGGTGATTTCCAATCTCAGGGAATATCAGCCAAAGAGCTTGAGTACAATAAAATGCTACAGTTCGGCAAGGATTTCGGCGGCTCAGAAACAGTAGGCCTGTACTTGCCCGCTCTCGCAAGGTACAATGGAAGGTTCTATGCCGCCCTAGGTAAAGAGGGAAAAATCAAGGCCATTAAATCTAAACACCATTTCTTGATTTTATCAGGGTTGTATGGTTTGCTTAGTCCTCTTGAGTCGATTCAGTTGTATAGTGTACCGATTGAGAGAGACTCTATAGTACAAAAAATTTGGAAAAATGAGGATTTGTTGACTGAGGTTTTGGTAAAATATGTTAAGTCTAATCAAATCCAAAGGATCTTTGATTTTACCTCAAGAGGAGATTATAGAGAACTAGTTAACTGGAAGGCATTATCCCGAATCACAGGTGCGCAGGTCTTTCATTGCTTTTCAATACATGCTAGCGGAGCAGACTCACTCAGGTTTTTTGGGGAATTTTTAAGGGACTATCTTTTCCAGGCTTCAGAAGAGGAACTAATCAATATCGATCATGATACAGTGAAAGAGGGCATACTACTCCGAATAATCCCTCAGACTCTGGACAGTCTACCCAAGGAACATGAAATTCTATTAAAAATGAAGCAGATCCCAGTTTCTAGCGAATGGTCCTGGTTTACCTATTTTACGCCCCAGTTTTTTAGAGATTTTGAAAATCTTGGAGGAGTAGAAGAGAAGAGTAACATCCTCAGACACTTGATGGAAATTCAAAGACAGCCAGACATCCAGGTCAAAGACATTCAAAAACCTTACAGTGGAGATAAAAAGGGTCGATGGCGAAAAAGAGTGTCTAAAAGTCATAGACTAACATATTCTATTGACCATGAAAGCAGACGGATAACCATACATGAAATTCTACACAAATAGACTTTGGTCGAAATTGATTCATGGATTAAAAAGGGGATTGCATCCTAAGATGCTCTCATGTCTAAAAAAATTTTGAGGATTTCGATTAACCTCTGGTTTTGGCTTGATCCCCTCGGTTAGACTTATAGATCACGCATACAACGAATCCACATGGACTCCTTCAAATCCTACCTGTTCCACCAAGCCTACAAGGACGTGGAGAAGCTGGGCGACCGCCTCGCAGAAGTAGAACCCCTCATAGACTGGGAGGCCTTCCGCCCCATAATCCACAGACTCTTCGATAACTAGCCCACGCAAGCAGCCATTATTTTACTAGTAAATCTGTGTTCGTTTCCCTCCTCTAACCCGGGTTAAATGACTTGTGAAGTTATCCGATTGGCTCCACTCTAAACTGGTCTTTTCCATCAATTAGAGAAAGATATAACTTAAATATCTGATCTGGGTGATGTTTTCATTCATGTCTCTAGAAATGGACCTGTCGAAGACGGGCTACGAG
>Ga0307380_10003686_pt1 | contig 21018 bp, 25 predicted proteins | sample UN3MG_FD_202239 | JGI IMG/M metagenome (GOLD analysis project Ga0307380, IMG submission 202239) | Soil microbial communities from Risofladan, Vaasa, Finland - UN-3 | ecosystem: Environmental > Terrestrial > Soil > Coastal area > Acid sulfate soil | place: Finland: Risofladan, Vaasa | collected... | reverse complement strand
TTGTAATTTTACAAAATCAATTTTTATTTATAAGAGTTAAAACTCAAATCTGAATGCTTAAACTAAATAGCTAAACTTTATTATTAAGAACGAGAAATAATAAAATCGACGAGTTTTCCATAATCTTTAACGTTATCATAACTTTTTGGAGCCCTTTCCTTAAAATAATCTTTGAAAACCTCCCAATTCTCCTTTTTACCCACAGGTGCTTCAGTTAATACTTTCTTAACTTCTTGAAAGTCATAGCTATAGATTAACCCATTATCAATTCTATTAGCATTCTCCGTCAAAAGAAAAATATAATAATCGTTTAGGTCCCAAGGATTTAATACATGTTCGGGTTTGTTCCCATCTCCAGCTTTTTTTCCTCTCAATAGACTCGTATCTACTTGTGTTGGTAATACCATTGAAAAATTAATATTCTCTCTTTTATATTCTGCTGCCATTGCTTTTTGCATTCCCACGACCGCATATTTAGTTGCAACGTATGCAGTAAGTTTTGATGGAGCATTCGGATATGCTTCGCTGCCAGTGATTATGAACCTTGCTTTATCCTTCTTATTATCCATCTTCATGTATGGATAAGCCGCTTTGAATGTGTAAAAAACTCCAAGAACATTAACATTTAAGATTTCAGCAAATTTCTCATTTATAAATTCATGAGTGGCCCACATTCGAGAATAACCAGCGTTGGCAATTACACCGTTAAGGAAGCCTAACTCATTATTAAATTCTTTAAATGCCTTTTCAACATCTTCAAATTTAGTCATATCTGCTGGTTTAACAACGATTTTTACTCCCGTTCCTAATTCTTCAATTTCTTTTTTAGTATTATTTAATTCTTCAATAGTTCTTGAAGTTAATCCGATATTAGCTCCCTCTTTTGCACAAGCTATTGCTACTGCTTTTCCAATACCCCTACCTGAACCAGTAATGACAACATTTTTTCCTTTTAATAACATAATATTAGTTTATAATGGGTGATATGATATTAATTTTATAAAAAAACAACACACATTTTAAATTTTAAGTTGCTTTATAAGCTTCTTTAATTGCAGAGCATCCCCCGCATCTCACACAGCCCGCTCTGTTCTCTAAAGGATTAACGCCATATTGTTTCATTAAAACAGCACTTTTCCTATATATTTCTATTAAATCTTTAAAATTTGTAATCGGTAAATCCTTTTTGCCCGGGATTGATCTTACTGGTGTTATATAAGGGATGACTCCAATTGAGATTATTTTTTCTATATCTTCTAAAAAATCGGAAGTAGATTCTCCAAATCCAGTTAAAATATAGCTACTGACTTGATTTTTTCCAAATACGTCTATTGCATGCTTCCAATTTCTCTCAAACGTATTATAGGATAAGTGATATTTACCAGGTGTAATATCTCTTCTGATTTTTTCATTTAGTACTTCAATATGAATGCCAATTGTATCAGCTCCAGCTTCTTTTAATTTATTGATATATTCTAAATCTTCTAGAGCTTCAATTTGAACATGTATAGGTATATCAGGGTGACTCTTTTTTACTCCTTTTAGTAGTTCAATATATCTATTCGCCCCTTTATCAATTGTTTCATCAGTTCCACTAGTTAAAGTCATATGAGAGCATCTTCCCTCTTTTTTAGCAGCAGTAATGACTTCCGACATCTGAGCAGCAGTCTTTTCTTCTATTGTTGCGTTACTTTGCAAACTTACTTCAATCCCACAAAATGTACAGGCCTCTCCACACGCCCAATATACACACTTTTGATATATTGTACTTGCTAAACAGTCTATTCCATGAACTAAAGCTATTTTTTTCATTGGAATTCCATCTGAAGTTATAAATTCGGGATTGTAGAATAGTGGATTTTCAATTAACTTTAACTTTCCAAAGCTATTTTCGGTTTTTTCATTAATAGCTTCGAAAAAACCTTCTTTATTTTCTTTTAAAAATAAATCAGTTCTATTAGAATATTTACTAAAGTGAGCTTATCTTCTAATAGGAAATATCTTCCTCCAGATGGTCCAGCTCCGCCTTTTCGTCCAAAATCGATTTCAATTCCTTGTTCCCTGTATTGATGTATTAATTCACTATCTAAATATAATCCTTTACATAGTAATTCGGTTTTTTGTTTCAACACAGTTTCAATATCAATCATAGATCTCTTTCTAATAATCAAATAATTTTTAGAGCTTTATCGAGTCAGCAATTATTTATTATTCTCTATGAGACTTAAATGTGGAGCTTATTTAATTTTGAGTATTATTGAAAATAAAATTTGAATCAAAAATTTTATTAATAACCCTAAACAATCTCTTTTTACATTAAATTAAAAGAAATATTTTTAGTGATTGATTAATGCCTAAAGTTGAAAGAAAAGTAGATATTAAAGCACCTCAAAAAACAATTTTCAAAATTATCGACGATGATGATGATTATGCAAGATGGAATATCGTTGTAAATGAGGTAAAAAAACTTGGTAAAGGTAATTACTTTTTCAAAACCAATGTCGGAGATGTGACTTCTACCCGTATAAAAACAGACCCTCCAAATAGCCTTTCCGCAACTCAAGAAGGAAGCCCTATGACAAGTTTAGGATACATTTTAAAACCTAAAGGAGAAATTGTAGAAGCTACAATTTGGGCGGAATTTGATGATGCAAACCAAGAACCTATTTTAGGAATAGCCGGAGAAATGCTTTTAAAAAGTTTGAAAAAATATGCTGAATTCCTTGCATCTGGTGGAAAACCAGCTGAATTCAAGAAAAAATAAATTCTTTTAAAGATAATTCTTTTTTTTTTGGTTAGTCGTGCAAATACTTATCTTTCGAGGGTTATTGAAATTCAAGAAGAAAGAGGGCATAAAGTTATTACGACAGGACCTTATCGAATTATAAGACATCCAATGTATTTTAGTGTTATTATTTTATACATTTCTCATTGTATTGCGCTCGGGTCGTTGTTTTCTTTAATAACATGCGCATTTATAGTAATAACGATTATTCTCCGCACAATTCGCGAAGATAAAATGTTGCATGAGAAACTTGAGGGATATAAAGAATATGCTCATAAAACTCGTTATAAACTGATTCCGGGTATATGGTAACATATTAAGGTCCAAAAATGAGTAAACATGATAAAACCCTACCTTAATCATGATAAAACTTATTAGAAATAACAAATTTTAAACATTTACTAATAAAATTATTTGTTAATAACAACTTTAATTAATTTTCAGCATAAGTGAGTTATAATGGCACATAAAAGACCCTGGCACTGTTATAGTAAGTGGACCCGCAGACCTTTTCAATATAAAAGATCTTCAAATCGTAGACGTGAGTATGCGCGTGGTGGTGCCCAAAGCAAAATTGTAAGGTTTTGGGGTGGGAACTTAGATATTGCATGGGAAGATTGGGAACTTTGTGTTGGCTTGAAAGTAAATTCCCAAATTCAAATTTCCTCAAACGCACTTGAAGCAATAAGAATCACCATCAACGGTGTTCTTCAAAGACAACTAGGAAGACAAAATTATCGACTTCGAATAAGACCAAAACCATTTCAGAAATATAGAGAGAACAGGATGTTAGCATTTGCTGGAGCAGATCGTGTTCAATCAGGGATGAGAAACTCTTTTGGAAGATCTACAGGAGTATGCGCGCGAGTTAGAGCAGGACAAATTGTTGTTGATATAGGAACACATTTAAGAAACCTACCAGTAGTTAGAGATAGGTTGAGAGTGGCATCAATGAAAATACCTAGTTCTTGTCAGACTGTAATTCTAAAATATAAAACCCCAGAATTATTAAAACAATCAGGGTTGCCATTATATGATGATAAAAGAAGAAAAGAAATACCAATTTACGAATTAGAATTAGCTAAAACTTAAAATATATAATTTTTTAAATCTTTTCCAAAGATGTCGTTTTTTGTGGGTTTACTTTTGTTTTCTTAAAAATATTCATCATAAAAACTCCAACAATTATAATTATAATTGAAATTATTATCCCAATCGATAATGTAGCTCCATTTATAATTAATAATTCGAAAAGAACTGGTGCTACTATATACAATGAATTATACATGGGTACTAGTCTTGATGCATCTGCTCCTTTAGCAAATCCTATTTGGGTTAATATCATTCCGAAAAAACCAGCAAGGAAGCTAAATAGAAAAATGAAACTATCAAGCTCTAATTGAAAAACTCCCGCAAAAGCTTCAATAAAATTACTGGAGGTCAATCCAATTCTTTTTAACACATTATCCGTTCCACCCAGTGTTCCCGCTACAGCACCAAAAATAAACGCTACAGCAATTTTAGTTTTCCAAGAAAACCCAATAAGTACCAAAAATAGTATAATCATTATTAAGATAAGTACAAAAAAGTTCACATAGTTGATAGTTCCTGTTGCTTGTGGCTCCATTATATAAAAAAATCCAACCATTGTTGTTCCAATAATGATCAATATGGCTCCTATTAATTCGGGTATATCAATCTCTTCATGTAATATATAATGAGAATAAAACATTAATAAGATTAATCCTAATCCAAAAACACTTGAAAATACGGCTGCTGAAGCAAAAGTTGTGCCTATAATCTGCCAAATCACTACCGTATTATTTAAAGCAAAGCCAATTATGTAGATTAGAGGTTTTTTCCCTTTTTCTTTAAAAGACTTCTTTCTGGAAAAAATTTCAATACCATGGCGTTCCATAGCCTTAGCAAGATGCAATACTAAAGTGTTGACAATTCCGAAAATAAGCCCTAAAATAACTGACATGTTAAAGAACCATTGATATAATTATTTATAGTTTATGTGGAACAGTTAAATAAATCTAGTTAAATTATAAAATATTATAAAGTGTAAGTATTCTAAAATTTTAAATCATAAAAATCATCTAAATATTAATCTTGAAAAATCTTGAACCTTTCTTTAACCCGAAAAGCATTTTAATTGTTGGAGTCTCTAGAAAGGCTTATACTTTTAGTTACACCATTTTAAAGAATCTTTTAGAAATTTTTTATAGAGGAAATTTATATATATTAAATCCTAATGCAGATGAGATTTTAGGAATTAAATCCTATCATTCTTTAGATGAGTTACCTGAAACTCCAGAGCTAGCTGTAATTGTTTTGGGAAAAAAAATTGCAGAAATATTTGAAAAAGTGGCGAAATTTGGAGTTAAAAATATCGCAATTGAATCAGAGTTGAGAATTGAAACTGATGACCCCATATTAATACAAAATTTAAATAAAATTAGTGAAAAATATAATGTATCCTATATGGGACCTTCAATGATAGGGATTATCAATTTTAACAATAATTTTACTACCTCAATAATCCCTGTAAGACAGTATCTTATGCGAAAACATCGGAAAATTAAAGAAGGGATTAGTTTTATTGCTCAATCGGGAGGATTAGCTGGAGCTATGGGGTGGTGGGCACCATCACAAGAGTTACCCATTTCAAAGGTGATTCACTTGGGATATGGGTTTGACGTTAATGATGCAGATGTTTTAGAGTATTTTAAAGAAGATGAGACAACAAAAGTAATTTCAGTTTTTTTAAGAGAAATCACAGAAGATATCATCAGAGTAGTAAAAGAAATTGCACCACTAAAACCAGTTCTCTTTTTCTATGTAGGTAAAGACGAATCAAAAGAGACTGAGTTAATTAAGGCTGGTGGAATTAGTGTATTAAATTATATCGAACTGTTTGATTTTGCGAAAATATTTTTATGGTGTCCAGAACCTAAGGGTGTTAATTTAGGAATAATCGGACCAAGCTCTGGAGCTATTTATTTAATTGTTAAAGAAATGAGAAAGCAAGGATTGTCACTTGCTAAAGTGAGTCAAGAGCATAAAAAAATTATTCTTGATAAAGTAGGAGGTTCTACATGTAAATTAGGAAATCCTGTTGATTATTGGCCTCCAGAAAAGTTTGTAGGTACAAAAATCTGTGAAATCTACAATACATCCTCAAGAGCTCTTTTAAAAGATGAAGCTGTTGATGGATTAATTTTAGCTTTAGAATTCTTCATCGAAATCGAATTTGATTTTAATATTTTTGCCAGTATTAAAAAATCATTTCCAAGTAAGCCATTAATTACTGTTTTGATTCAAGCAGAACATGATGGCGCTAAAAGAGTTATTAGAACTGCTTCAGAATTAAAAATACCTGCTTTCGAAAATGAAATTGAACGAGCTGTTAGGGGATATAAATTACTTTTTGAGTGGTATTCAAAAATAAAAAAGAAATAAAAATCTAATTTAAGAAAATCTCTTTGAGTTCTTCAGGAATTTCATCAGATTCATCCACCAGAGAAATTGCATACACTGCTTCTCCACATTTACACTCCTCTCCTTCAAATAAGTAAAACTTGAATTGATTTTTCCAATTACAAATTTGAACGTTACTTATTTCAGCAATTTCTCCACATATACAATAAATTGCCATATTTTCAGCATAGTTGGGTAAAATTTCTTTGACTTTTTTTGGAGATTTACTAAATTCAGAATCATTTAACATATCATTAATCTTTTCAGCGAATTTATCTTTAAGTGCTGGTACAAAATAATTGATAATTCCATCTCTCCCTTTCATCTCTGTAAGTACAATAAAATTTTTCTCCATTTTTTCTGCTTTCCTTTTTTCAGAGATTAAAGGTTGATCATATTCCTGAAGCTGCTGTGGTATTGGAAATGGTTCCACATCTGGGGGATATTCAAAATTATAAAAATATTGCATCGTTCCTCTTAAATTTTTTTGATTAATTAGGCTTAGATTATCGTAATCTCTACTATGGAGCACAAATTTTATTAACTGAAGAGGTACTCTTAATTCGATAAGTCTTGATCTAACATTATCCAATAATTCCCCAGCAAAATTCTTTAAAATCATGATCTCTTCTCGATTTTTAGAATAAATCTCATCTTTATTCTCCTCTTTAAATGCAAACCATTTCTTAACAACATTACCTTTAATTAATTGAGGTAACATACAAAAGACACATAAGACCGGAAAGAGAAAGAAAACAGGAAATTCCGGGATAAAGGATATTACTAAGATGGCTGCAAATAATGGTAATGTAATTACCAAAGTTAACTTCCGCAATCGTTTATCCATTGAACTGTTTATGCCTTTACTAAGAGCAAGTTCTTCTGCTTTTTGTTTTAGCTTGTTCACAATATCTAAAATTCCTTTTGATTCGAAACTTTGGTTTAAAATTTTATCCTCTTCTCTTCCTTCACTAAAATCACTTATATGCGTTGTAATTTGTTTTACGTACTGGTTTAAAGTGCTATCCTTAAAAATGAAATCTAAAATTTCTTCAGAGAAATAATCTAAAAATCGTACAATAAAGAGCTTCTTCTCAACATCTTGGATTTCTGTAGGCCCCAAACCAAGAGCCTCTTGAATGATTTGTCCTTGTGTTTTTTTTGGTTGTCTCCTAGATCTTCTCTCTTTGTTGCCTAGATATTTTCTCTCTTTTAATCTCCTTTTTTCGGGGGCATTCTCTGAGCTCTCAGATCCTATCTTTTCATTATTTTCAGTGCTTTTCATAATGCGTTCAAAAACTAATGTATTAAAATTTAAACTAAGTAATAATTGACACATAATTAACTTTTGTAAAATTATTTCTAATTTCTTGAACCAACTTAAAACCCTCTATACAAGATCGTAAGATTTAAAAATAATTGTTCTTCAATTTTTCCCAAAACCTTTTGTAAATTGGATAGTTATAATTTCGATTGGATTGATAATGATATTTTTAGGTTTAACTTTTTTTACTAATTTACCAATATTTATCATCATTCAAGTAATTATTTGGATAGCTTCTTTTGTACTTGTTTTTGCTCTCATCTATATCTTGATAAATGTAATTAAAGCCTATAAGACCCCAAAATCTTTAATGGAAGATGAAAAGAAAGAACTCAGAGATTTTATACGGGCTTTTTCAAAACCTCAAAAAATTACGGAAGAAGAGGTTCAATTTTATAAACAAAAGAAAATATGTCTAGTTTGCAAAAGTCATATTTCACGTATTAATTATGTATGTCCTGAATGTGATGCGCTTTATTGTATTAAATGTTCAAATGCATTGAGTAATCTAGAAAATGCGTGTTTGGGTATGTGAAACACCTTTTGATGAATCTAAACCAATCCAAGTCCATGAGGAAGTTGAAGAAGCATTAGGGATAGAAGAGCAAATTATTACACAAGAAGAAATACCAAAACCACACAAACCATCAAAAGTAGCAAAAAATAAAAAAGTACATAAGTAGAATAAACAATTAGAGAGGAAAAGAAAATGATATTTATGATTTTTTCTGTTTTAGGTGATTTATATTTTTTGGTAACACTGTTACTCTTAATCTTTTTAGTAATTCCTTATTCTATATTAATATTTTTAGCAATATGGGTATATAGGGATGCTAAAAGAAAAAAAATTAATGCTGCGACATGGGTCTTAATAGTTTGGATAATTCCATTTTTTATAGGGTTTATAATATATTTATCAATTAGAAATAAATCAGATACAATTAATACAAACAGAATTAGCTCTGAATAAGATGGAAAAAATCAAAATGTAAAAAATAAAAATTAAAAACAACAAAAATAATATTAACCTTATATAAATAAAATTAGAAGGTGCGAAAAAAATTGAGAATTTCAGTTGAAGATTCAAGAACAGGTAAATTAATTAAATTGGATGTTAAAAATCATCATCAGATTGAAAGAATAGTAGATATTATTATAAAACATATGGGGATTATAAGCGCAGAACAACGTTCATATACCCTCGTCCTCAAAGATCAAGAGTTACCGAATACAATCACTATTGAAGATGCTGTCCACAAATTTGGATTACAAGAAAATGATAAATTAATTCTGTGGGCTAAAGTTATTGGTGGTTCTTAATTTAACAATCAACTAAATTATTTTTACCTAATCCTCAAGAATAATAACATCCTCATCTTCTTCCTCTTTTTCCTCAACTTCTTCCTCGGTAATTTTGAGTTCTCCTTTAATATCAGCCATTGATTTATTTTTGAACAATTCAGCTGCCTCTAAACATGGTGGATAATTAAGAGGATCGTCAGGATTTGGATTTTCTACTAAGCTTTTAAGAGCTTTAGCGGTTGTTTCTAAATCAGATAATCGGGACCATTTTTTTAAGACATTAAGACAAATATATCCTGTACCAGAACCTCCAGGAGGAATTTGAACAGGATGAATGTTAGGGTGAAAAATATTTGTTAACCACGAAAAATCGATACCACCTGGATAAGGGAATGATCGATTTATTTTTAAGAAAATTCGGTGAGTTCTTTGTGGCATTATTTCTCCTTTATTTTTGATGAGACCTAATGCTTTGATGTTTAATGTGAGTTCAACACTACTATCTCCTTTAATTATTGAATTTTCTTCCAACACATGTAATTTATTTATATTGTTGAGTTCATTTTCGATGCGATCATACCAAATTTCAAAAGGCAGCTCAGGCAATTCTTTTACCCCTCATTTTTAATTTTTAAAAATTAAACCATAATTATTATTGATTTTTTATTTATTATTTTTTAGGTATTTCTAAAATTTTTATTTTCAATATTTAATTTCCATAAACATATTCAATTTTTCTTATCATAAGAACACGTCCAACAATCAGGATTCTTTAATTTCTCAACAACTCTAAATTTATTTAATAATCCATTATAATTTAGCTGTTTACCAATCAGTGGTTTACCTATAGAAGAATTCCAATTACCATGTTCTTTAAAATCATCCATTCCTAAGATAAATTTGAGTACTTGCTGTGATTGTAGACCACCAATAATTGAAGTTGTAGTTATAATTGTTGCTATCTTTGCTATCGTTTCGCCATCTTTACCTTGAATTTCTTGGCCAGTGCACGAAAATTTTTTCCACATTAAATCAAGATCAGCATTAGATATACTGCATTGTAGACATGCCGCATCTTTTTCTTCGGAATATACAGATTGAATACTACCAAAGAACTCTTCAATTCCCGAATCTACAAAAGGAACTCCATAGAAGTATGCATAGTTATTTGCTTGTAATCTCGCCTCGACATTATCGAGACATGAACATATAACATCAGATTTTTTATATAGGTTTTTATCAATATCATTTAAATCCTTCTTAATAGCTACGATTTCTGTATCGGGATTTAATTCCTCGCATGCATTTTTTACCACATCCACTTTATAATCTTTATTTTGAGCACACTGGCGATTAAATAGCACACATCGATTTAGATTTGAAAAATCTATGAAATCATAATCAATTAATATTAATTTTCCAACACCTGTTAAAACCAAATTTTTTACAACTTCATTCCCCGTCGCACCGACTCCAATTATGAGAATTGTCGCATCTGAAATCTTGTTTTGATCCCACCCCGTTATACGTTTTTGGCGATCAAATTTATCCGTGTCTATGGATTCAAGACCATAGACTTTTAATTCCTCATTTTTTTTTTCTCTACTTGGCATATATATGATATTTGCAAGGTTATTTCGAATTTATATCAATAATTGCATAACTCACTTCTTTATAACCCTTTTCGGTATTTTTATCCAGAGTATAAAATTGCAAATCATCTTTTATTGGATCAACAACTAAAGCTACTTGATATGATTCCGGAAAAAAATAAATTTGAGTTTTTAAATCGGTTTTTGATAAGAAACAAGAAAAATCCGGGTGAGAATGCCACCATCCAACAACTCTTAAACTATCATCTGCACTTCTTTTTTTCAATCTTCGAAATTTTCTCTCATATTTTCCGGCAGCACCTTCTATTTGAGACGTCGAATATTTATCACTATGGATTGCACCTAAAAGAAAAAGAAGCTCCTTAATTTTGATATAAATTTTGTCATCCCATTTTAAGATATTACCAATAAGATATCCAAAAATCTCATTTTGAAAGTTTTTACAGAGAAGTTTGATTTTTACCAAGACATCTTCATTAATATATACAGGAAATACAAAATTTTCATCAAATTTCATAATAATCATTACTTCTTAATACTTTTTATAGTATTTATACTAAGATTTTGGTTTTCAAATTTATTTGTTATAGATGTTTCTAAAATTTCCTTAATTATTCGATCAATTTGTTCTCTAGCACCTACTTGAATGGCAGAAAATCCGAAAGTTTTTAATCCAAAAGACTCACTGATCTTGCTAGGCTCAAATGCAGAATTTACGGAATCTTGAAAGTTAGCTATTATATAAAAATCTGCTTTACTTGCTCTCTCTTTTAATCGAGAATATAGGTGTTTTGTTCTACTTAAATTGCCCGCCCCTGAGTTTGTAACCATACAAAATATATCTATGGAATCTATCAAGAGTTTATATTTACTAAAATTGTCCAATAAATCTTGAAAATTGATTTCTCTTAATATAAACTCACTAATCCCTTTTAAATTAGAAAGTTTAACATTTTTTTCGACTACTTCATTCAAATCATCATCTAATTCTAATACAGTTTCTCCAGGGAATAAATCCATAATAGATTTTTTACCTACTCCAGGTTCTCCAACCAATAAAATTTTTGGAGGAAGAAATATTTTTTCGTTGATAAAATCGCTGAATTCTTTAAAATTTTCGCTCTGATCATCTATCTTTTTTTCTAAATCTTTGTTAAATCGCTTGAAGAATTCCTCTTTTAATAATTTTAATTTTTCTTGTGCTCCTTCTTCTGGATCATTACTAGCTGTAGTAATAATAAATACATAATCTTGATTTCCATAATCATAGACAAAATTAAAATTCTCAAAATTTAAAGATCTTATATTTCCTCCACCAATCTTTTTGCTTACACGAGTAATAAGAGTTAAGAAACTTATGATATCATTATTTACATAGGTGGAACCAAAAAATGATTTAGAATAGCGCACAACTCCATCCATTGTAATAATATAAATATGCGAGATCATACCAGAATTTAAATTCCTCTAATAATAAATAAAATCTTACTTTTGACTTTAATTTTCTTTATGTTTTTTATAAATATATGTAATATATTTTCTTAAACTATAGATATGTGATGATCTTATTCTTTGATACTTACTCCTTTAAACTTGTTTACTTTTTATCTTCTCTATGATTGAAATTCTTAACATTTCATTAATTATTTCAAAAATCTTTTCTTTAGCATCTCTTTTAATCGCACAAAAGCCGTATGTTTGAATTCCGAGTAAATCTTCTACTTTTTCAGGTTCATATGATGTATTTTGCAAATCTTGAAAATTGGCTATAACATAAAAATCAGCTTTCTTTACCTTACTCACTAATTGAGAGAATAATCTTTGAGTTCTGCCTAAATTACTTGCGCCAGAATTTGTAACTATACAAATGATATCCACTGAATCCAATAATGGTCTATGAATTTTTGCATTTTTAATTAAATCTTCTAAATCGAGTTCTCGTAATATAACCTCATTTATTCTTTTAAAATCTGTTAAAGGAATTGATTTTTGCATAATTTCATTTAAATCCTCGTCTAATTCTAAAATAGTCTCTCCTTCGAATAAATTAAGAATAGTTGTTTTTCCGACGCCTTTTTCCCCAACCAATAATATTTTTGGCGGTATGAAAATATTTTTTTCCGCAAATTCATCAAATACTTCAAATCTTCCTGTTTCACATTTCCAATTTTTTAAATCATCATAAAATTGATTGATAAACTCTGTTTTTAATAACTCCAATTTCTCTTGTGCTTCTTCTTCAGGATCATCAATCTCTGTAACAATGATGAACATACATAACTTTTCATCATCATAGGTGTACACAAAATTGAAATTTCTGAAATTTAATGCCCTTATTTCACCTCCACCAATTTCCTTTGCAATACTACTAATTGCTGTGAGGAATCCGCTCACTAAATCGTAATCCATGTCATCACTTCCAACAAAGGTCTTTGAATAACAGAGTACACCATTAGCCATTATTATGAGTATTTTAGATATCATTTTGAATTTCTTATTTTATTCTATTAATAATTAATTTAATAATAGATTGGTTGATTATTTAAAATAACTGTCTATCCTAAAAATTGCGAAATAATATGACCGAAGAAGAGAAGGATTCTCAATCAAATGATCATGATCATCCAACAATAATATCTTCTGAAGATCGAGAAATTAAGCAACAGAAACCCCCGAATGATAAAATTATTAATTACAAAATTGTAGAAGAGAAAAATAGTTCAAATTCTTAAGCGAAAAGAGATAAAATTCAGAAATATGCCACAAATGACCAATTTCTTATAATTGTATTACACGGACAACATAACCCAGACACCATACAAGAAGATAAAATTCAGAAATATGCCACAAATGACCAATTTCTTATAATTGTATTACACGGACAACATAACCCAGACACCATACAAGAAGCCAAAGCTCTTGTAAGAGGCTACGGTAACGCCCAGCTATTAACTGAAGTCGAGTACCATGATTTCTTAGGACTTTCTCAAGGTAGTCAATTATCAGCAAGATTTGCTCAGATCAGTCTCGATAGCATAGTCGGGTTCGACCCAGACCCAGAAGTGTCGGATCCCGCGATAGACAGACTAAGGGATGATAGAGTTCAAGCCAAACTTAGTTTAAAAGACCATAAAGAAAAGTGGTATGACTATTTTAAGCAACGTCTTGGTTAATTTTTAAATTTTAACTTTAGCTCTTTTTTTTTTCTGCTTCATTTTTTCTTTTTGCATCCAATATTTTCTTATTTTCCAACATCCTTTTATAAACATCTAGTTTACCTTTCAGTTTCCTAATTTTCTTATATATATATCGTTTATTTTTCACATTCATGATTTTCATATATAAATCTAATATTTTTTCAGCAGTACTAATATTTTTCCGCTCTCTTCTGTTCCACAGCAAAGGTCTAAGCCCTTTCCACATCTCAGGCTCAGATTCTATACAGTATAACCGCTGGTCGTCTGGTAATCGGTAGATAGTAAATGGATAACCATCTTCGGTTTTAAATTCTTTACCAAGCAATGGTTCAAGCTCCTTCTCTGTATCTTCTCTATCTCTTTTCTCTTCCATGATTTTGTTATATAAATCTAAAATAAAACCAGCGTTACTAAATTTCTTATTTCTTTCTTTCGAGAAGATTGGTCGTTCAAATTCTATATAATATAAGTGAAAATCCAAAACTCGTTGGATAGAGAACGAGTCACCATCTGCAGTTTTGAATTCTCTTCCAAGCAACGGTTCAAGTACCCTCTCAGCTTCCTTATCATCAGGACTTTTAGTTGGATATAAAGGTGTTTCAAAAGGCTCCCCATTTTTTACACCCAAGTAAACGTAGCCATAATCAGCATTATTGACTCCCCAGAAGTCAGATACAGGAGCTTTCCCTAAGGCAAACTCAAGAGCATCAAGAAAAAGATTCAATTCTTCGTCTGAAAACTCAAAAGGAGTGAGATTTATCAGTTTTTCGAAATCTTCTGGAAAAATTCTCTCTTTCAAAAAATAACTCATCTTATATGAAGTCCATCCGCCCAAAGAGAGTCCTGATTGTCTCCAATAAAGAGTAGTAGGGAACATTTGACCTTCGGGAGTCACCACGAACATCCACACATCGAAAACGCGCTCATCCCCACCAAACTGGAGGTTTGGCACGAGTCTTTTCACGGAGCCCGCAAAAAGCAAATCTAATTCTCGTTCATATCTTACTAAATCTCTGATATTATCGATTTTGGAATGAGTTATGTTGTAAACTGTTATAAATTTTTGAGATAAGCTATTGCCCTCTAACCTTTCTAAAAATCCTCGTTGAGCCCCCGCCCCACAAAGTTTTTGACTACTAACAGAAAAGATATATGGATTACTCGGGCTAGGGTTCAGATCAGGTTCTCTAAAGACAAACCCATAGCCATTCGATCCTACAGCTCCCTCCTTAACGTTATCTTTTCCTCCCGCCGCTTCTTTTGCGAGTTCAATAATTTCAAAAATATGTTCGAGTTTGACTTCCATCTTATAATATTAGAATAGCAATTCCCAAATTTAAATTTAAGGGGAGTTATCAATTTTTAATAGCATTAATCTACGATTATAATAATATCATCGTCTTCTTCTTTTTTGGATTCTTCACTAACTTTTTTGGGCGTATTATGTTTCTTTAGAATCGATCTATTTACTATTTCGATTAAAATTTCATAGATTTCTTTTTCTGCCTTTTTTGATATCGCCGATAACCCGTAAGTTTTAACCCTAAAAAATTCCTCAACTTTTTCAGGCACATGTGAAATATTAAAATCTTGAAAGTTTGCTATAATATAGAAATCTGGTTTCTTAATCTTTGGCTCGAGTAGTGAGAATAACCTATGAGTTTTGCGTACGTTCATTCCTCCTGAATTTGTGACAAGACAAATCACATCAAATTTTTCTACGATATGTTTATAATTCTTGAAATTATTAGCCAAGTCCTCTAGATCCATTTCTCTAACAACGATCTCAAGAACACCTTCTAAATTCGGCAATTGAATTGATTTTTCTAAAATATCGTTTATAATTTCCTCATAGATTTTAAATTTTTAAAAAAAAACTTTAATGTCAAACCCCACTCACTCGACAAAATAGATTAGGTCTTCTCTAGTTGCGTTAGATTTTCTTTAAATTGGGTCAAGTTTCCCGTATCATTTTCTCTAATTCTCCACGTGCGTCTCACTGTTGCGTACTGAGCGTTAAACTCTTTCCTTTGGGCCTCAATAAGTGGCGTTTCACACGCTAGCAACACGCTTGTAATGTTTTTTTTCGTAAAATCGAGGTCTAATAACTGGACATGCAGACTGCCGTGGTTTAAAAAAGCTCTTGCGACATTTTCACGACCCAAAAGGGCTTTAAAATGGTGTTTACTGCGGTGAAACAGCTGTTCCTTAGCATTATTAGTAAAATCTAAATCCTTAACATCATAGGCCTGGTATAATCCTTCACTATACGAATCTATTAACCGAATCCATTGTTGCCAAACTTCCACGCAGCTTGACTTGAACGATGGCTGCTGCCATTTAATATTTTGAGGATTAAATTCTAGGTTTCTCCTTTTTAAACGGCTCTGGAGTTTGTACACCCATTTTTTCGCTTCTTTTTCGATTTGAGGAGAATCCCGCTCCCTTTTAGCTAAAATCTTACGAATCTGCAGAAAATCAGGTATTAAAGACGTTATTTCTTCTTGTAAATAACGATTCTCTTGAAGTAAGCTCCCTAATGCCCTAAGAAGAGTATTTAATGTACGAAATATTTTTGGGATGAATTCCATTTCTTTAAATTGTTCCAACTGCAATATAACATACTCTAAATTCGCATAGGCTTCGATTCCCGGAAATATGTCAAATCGATCTCCTCGTGTGGAGATGGCACACTTCAGTTCCTCGCTTATAGGATGAAACAACTTGTATAATCCGTTTGAGTCGGAATTCTTACTATTTTGGATAATTGAGAGTTGTCTTATGGATTTCCGAAGAGTTTTTTTAAGATATGAGTCTTTCGAAGCTATGGGTTCGACAACGTGTTTAAGAAAGTGGTACTGGCAATACGCATGAGGAATATCTGGTTTGAATTGCTTAACACTATTTACAATGTTTTTTTGCTTGTCGGAAATGATAGCTACGATGGGAACACCATAGAGTACTTCAATCTCTCGAAAGATAGCACACAATACGGATGCGGGGGCAGATTTCAAGTTCCTTGCTAGGAGCACGTTTCCCGTAATGCGATCAGAAAAAACCCAAAGAGAAGGCTCGTTCTTAACTGGTTGGGCACCATCAAGCGATAAAACCATCCTCCCGCTTGAGTGGACCTCCTTTAGGACTTTTTCATCTGTGTATTGCTTCCCTGCCATTTCAAAAAATTCACAGATGCTTCTCACCGTGTTTCTCGAAATTGACACGTCCCAATCGTCCCACATGAGTTCTGCGATGATGGAATAATTCAAATGATGCTTGAAATGATGTTGTATCACTTTTGCCCACACTTCCAAAGAAAATTGCTTCCGTTGCATGGCAGAATGATATGCTGCTGGAAATGCCTCATGCATTTCACACGTAGGATTAATACATCTATAGTAATTCGTCATCACCCATACAGGTCCCTTTAAAGTGATAACTTTCCTGCCTCCATTATTGAATTCATGTTGAAGTTGCGAAGAACATAAGGGACAGTTCAATCCTTCTTTAGAATCCCAATAGGTGTGGATTGTAGCTTTTTTAATTTCAGAAGGTTTAGCTGGCATTACATAAAATAAGGAATACACGAAGATAAACCTTTCTATTGCCCTCAGAGAGCCTAATTATTTTTGTCGGGTGAGTGTTGTTTGACATTAAAGAAAAAAAAGAAAAATAAATTAAAAATTTATTTAATTTGAAAGTCTATTCTTCTTCTTGTCTTTTTTCGGCTTTTTTGATACGTTTTAAATCATCTTCTGTTGGCTTAAGCCCTCCCATAGATTTCTCAATCTCGTTGAGTTTTTTTTTGGACAGTTTTTTTATTTCAAAACTTTTATTCTGTTTTTTTAACTCATCATAAAACTCATCTTCCTCATCATCAGAGTCTTTCATAAAACACTTCCTCTATATTATAGCTATTCCAAATCTACTTATATAGTTATGTTATAAAAGCCAAATCCTATTATTCCACATTCATAATAGCCAATTTTAAAAAATCCCGCCATTCCCCAATCAGTCCCCCAGCTATTTTTGCATATCCAACATTCTTCTTCATCATCATACCCTATTGCACAGATACAATGATAACCTCTTAGATCACTAGATGTTCTTATGTATACTCCGCCAGCATAATAATAGAAATCCCTGTATACTGCCATGGCTGCAACTTGAGGACCATACCGTACAAGGTTCTCCTGCATTTGCGTTATATTATTAGAAACAAGTGTCCAATTAATACCCTTTGTGGGACCAACTAAATTCCTCCAATTACTACATGTATCAGAGCATCTTCTATTGATATTATAAGGAAAACAGCTCTCTGGAGGTACACCATTAACTTTTATATAATCCAAGGCATCAGACATGTGCCAGCCCTGAGAACAAGTTCCACCTCCGCAAAAGAAAAGATGAGCTTCAGAGAGGTCTATAATGGTATTTGAATTATTGTAATGTTTTATTTTTAAAACTGATTCTAAGGCACCCAATGTACCGAAAGCTACACATGAACCACAACTTCCCTGGTCTCTAATTGGAGTTATCCAATTTTCACATCCTACATCATTCCATCTCCATTTTGTGGGTACAGCATACTGACTTACTGCTTTAATACTTTTAAAAGAGTCTATCATGTTTTCAGCTTTTTGAATATTCTTCTTATCAGTCTCTTTTAGAACTAATCCGCATAATCTCTGAAGGTCTTCTTCAGGCAATTGAGATATTTTAGTCTCAGCTGGGATCCATTGGATACGACCTGCTTCCTTATCATCTTTTAATTGTTTAAAAATCTCTTTTTTTTCCATTATTATCACTTTTTATCTATTTTTTTAATGAGTTCTTGTGCGCTTTTAACCCACATTTTAATCTCTTTTATGGAGGGCAATCGTTTAATACTTATTTTACTCTTATCAATAGTTTTAATTTTTTGGTAGAGATCTTTACTCTTCTCTTTTGATAATGCATCTAGACTACCATATCCTAAAGTAATCAGAAATTTTGCATATTCTTCACCAATCCCTTTGATTCGCATGATATTAGCTAATTTTACCCACTTTCGAAGCAATCTTCTACTTAATCCTGTCATTTTAGCAAACCTAATGATCTTATAATCATCCGAGCATCTTTCTAAAAGATCTAATGTATTAAAAATACCTCTCTTTGCCAGTTTTTTCTTGTAGTAATAATTCATGCTCTCTACTTCATTTAATAAGTAACTTTTTTCATGATTCCGGGAGTCTACATGAGCAATATATTCATCATAGGAAATTAGGTGTTGTTTCAACAACTCTTTTTGAATATCATTTTTCGAATAAGAGTCGATTTTTCTAATAATTTTTATTTTCTTCAAAGATGCGTAGTGGTCATCAACCAGATTCGAATACATGGACTTTAGTTTATCTGACATATTAAAATTAAAATTTTCCAATTTAAATTCTGGGCTATGCTTCTTAAATGCTTTAAAATGTTCTTTTGTTAGCCCTTCATTAAGAATTCGCTGTTTTACATCTTTTGGAATTCCCTCTTTATTAATTTTTTCTATTGCTAACTCTATTTTATCCATGTTTAGACTTTTATCTACTTTTTCTTCATATCTCTCGTAATCGTCAACTATTGATTTTAGGGTGATCATCTCATCTTCTAATAATTCAATCACCTTTTCAGAATGGTTTTTTTGTCTTCGAATAGATTTACCATCCTCCATTTTAAGTGCACTGTAATATCTGAAATAAGTAGAATTAATAGTTTTATTAAGTGCTCTTATTTTATTGACAGAATCTATAAATGCTTTGATTTCAAAGGGGAGTGTTTTATAACTCTGTGGTTCTTCTAATATTTCATTATAGTCGAATTTAGATTGGAAATCTGAATCAAAAACTATTGGATCCATTGCAGAAATTTTGTAATCATTAGCTAAAGCAAAAGATACGACAGAAAGAGCAATCGCTGCAGCAGCAAGAACAGGGCACCAAAAACAAGTTAAAACAGTTGCAGCAATATAAATCGCAGCTTCTGCTATATAAGCCACACCAACTATGTATGCTATTCTTGATCTATCGGCATAATCTAATTTACCTTGAGACACATTTACAACTTTGTTTAAGGATATTGGTGGAAATGCGTGATTTACAACCGTTACTACTCCGCTTGAATCTATTGTCTTAAATAGTGTAAACCCAATCGCATAATTAAAGGTCTTGTGAACAGGTCCGGTTGTCGCAAAATATCCTAGGATGTCAGTCCACCATTGCCAATTCTGCATAATATTTGTCGAAATAAAATTCCAAACTCCTGGATCTAAGAACCATGAATCGATAATTCTGGGATGATTTGAAGTTCTTTTAATACAATAATATTTTTTATTACCTTCAGGATCTGTCTCTATACAGGTCAATTCATAGTCAAGTTCCTCGTTTAATTGATTATTAACTTGAACATTAATATTATAAACGTCCTTCCAATCTCCAGCGGTATAACTTGCACTAATTGATACCGGAATTACTTGGAGTGCAGTTACAGATACGGTTACCGATTTTTGTTCTTGAATTGTCTCTAGCTTTTTTCCTTTTTTATCTCTTCCTTTCCATTTCCATTGTTCTAAAGTAGAGTCAATGTTAAATTTAAATATCTTTGGTTTATTTTTTTCGAAGGATTCTATCGGAACTCTATACTCACAAACATCATTCAACTTATCAAATTTATAATACGTGTCTCTAACATCCGTAGGGAGATATTCCTCAATGAACTGGAATAATTCTTTATCCTTTTCATCTAAAACTACGACCTTAAAGCTTGGATGATCTAAGTTAAGAGTTGCCTCACGATATTTTATTGGAATTTTGAAGATTAAGTCATCGGTTAGAACATCTATTGTATAAGCAAGAATTTCATCTTCTTGGAGTTCTAAAATCTTATCAGGATCAATTACAATTTCTATAAAAGGATTCTCTAATCTCCCCTCATAATTCGATTCGCCAATACATGAAATATTTGCGATTTTTAAATAATTTGACATTTCATACCCTCTTTGTACTACTTAGATTTTTACTTTAGATAGTAAAAATCTTGTGACATTATAGTCAGAATTGGTATATATATTTTACCATAAAAGGAGAAATAACTGCTTCTTCATTGAGAAAAAAAACTACTGTCTCTTGACATTAATGTATGATAATAATACGACAATATATTAAGTTACTTTACTACATGGTTTCAAACCATTTTGCAAGAAAAGGGAATCGATCAATGGCATTACGAAAAATATGGCACAAGAGTTATCACAGAACCAGCAAGGAGCAAATCTAAATCACGCTCATATCTTAA
>Ga0307380_10003685_pt1 | contig 21027 bp, 20 predicted proteins | sample UN3MG_FD_202239 | JGI IMG/M metagenome (GOLD analysis project Ga0307380, IMG submission 202239) | Soil microbial communities from Risofladan, Vaasa, Finland - UN-3 | ecosystem: Environmental > Terrestrial > Soil > Coastal area > Acid sulfate soil | place: Finland: Risofladan, Vaasa | collected... | reverse complement strand
TGGAGAGCGTGGTCTGTATGCCCGCCTCCTTCGCCAGCCTTATCATCTCAAAGATGTTCTCTGCAAGCAGCGGTTCCCCGGCAAGATGGAGCGTCAAAAGAAGTGGCGGCGCCTCGTTGAGTTTCTCGAGGACCTGTCGATATAGATCGATCGTCATCTCGCCCCGTTCGCGTGTCAGACCCTCCCCTGTGGGGCACAGCGGACACTTGAGGTTGCAGCGATTTGTGGGCTCCAACCAGACGAAGATCGGCGCATAGGAAAGCCGCGTTCTGCCGAACTTGTAGGCCCAGAGGAACTTCGCAAGTCGTGCTGCGTATCTGCCCAAGTTACCAACCCACTAAAAGCTGTAACATTATTTGCCTGATCGTTTTGATGGCGGTAGTTTAATCGGAAGACACGCCGCATCAAAGTGATTCTTGGGCGAGACGCAAACTTGAGTGCGCCGAGAACATACAGAGTGACTGTGTTTGGTGTCAAGGGTTGCTTGTGCAATGTTGCCAGGGTTTTTGGTCTCGGATTATAGCATTTAGGATTGTGAGCATTCGGCGCATGACGGCGGTCAACGCGAGTTTTTTGGGCTTGCCGTTATCGAGGAGTCGGCGATAGAAATCGCGTAGTGTAGGGTTGTTCGTTGAGGCGCTTAGGGCAGCCATGTAAAGCGATGCTCGGACGTGTGCTCGGCCTCCGGAGACAAAACGTTTGCCACGGCGTTGGCCGCTCTCGTGAGCGAAGGGAGCCAAGCCGGCCAGTGCAGCGATCTGTCGTCGTGATAGGTTGCCGAGTTCGGGCAGTTGAGCAATTAGGAGATGGGCCGTGATGTCGCTGACACCGGGCACAGTTTTCAGGAGTTGTTCATTCGCACGCCACATCGGGCTGTTGCGGACCTGCTGCTCGATCTTCTCATCAATCTTCTTCATCTGCTTGTCAAGCCAGTGTATATGAGCTTCGATGTTTCGGCGGATCAACTTCGCACGAACGGTTTTCAAGCGATTCTGCTCGGCCACGCGATTATGGAGCAGTTGGCGTCGCCGTGCGAGCAATTTGGTCAGCATAGCCTGCGCCTCGCTGGGGAGTTTTCGAGGCGAGGGTTGAATTTTAAGGCCGAATTGAGCGATGCTCTTGGCGTCGATCGCGTCGGTTTTGGCGTGTTGTCCGAGAGCCTTTGCGAAGTCTCGGACCTGCTTGGGATTGACAATTGCGACTGGGATGTTAGCCTTTGCGAGGACGGTTGCGGGCAGGTTTTGGAGGCCGCCGGAGGCTTCCATGACGGCGAGGGTGATGCAGTCGGGGAATGGAAGATTCTTAATGGACAATAACAGTATCCTGTTAAAGGACATCTCCGAGCTGGTAACGGTCTCGCAGTCCGGCGAGCGCTGCAAACGAGGCGCGGGGTTGCGGGAGCTTGAGACCGTTCACGGAGGGGCGGTTGCCATTTCGGGCGACAAGATCGCCTGGGTGGGGCCCACGGCCGAGCTACCGGACGAGTTCCGCGAGGGTCCTGGCAAAGCCATCGATTGCCGCGGCAAGACCGTGCTGCCGGGGTTTGTGGATTGCCACACTCATTTTGTGTTCGCCGGCTCGCGCGAGGAGGAGTTTGCGGCACGATGCGAGGGAAGAAGTTACGCCGAGATCGCGGCCGCTGGCGGAGGCATCAAGAGCACAATGAGAGCAACTCGCGCGGCCGCGTTTGAGGACCTCTTGGAGACGGGGCGGAAGCGCCTCAACCAGATGCTTTTATTTGGGACTACGACTGTGGAGTGCAAGAGCGGCTACGGCCTCGACCTTGAGACAGAGGCGAAGATGCTGAAGGTCATGGCGGAGCTCGGGGGCATCCATCCTATCACGGTTGTCCCGACGTTCCTTGGGGCCCATGCGGTTCCGGACGGTATCTCGCGTTCTCGCTACCTGGCAGTAGTTCTGGAGAAGATGATCCCTTACGTGGCAGAGCATCGGCTTGCGGAGTTCTGCGATGTGTTCTGCGACGAGGGCGCCTTCACCGTGGACGAATCGCGCTTTGTTCTTAATCAGGCCAAGCAGTTCGGGCTGATCCCCAAGATACACACTGACCAGTTTGCCTCGATAGGTGGTTGCGGAGTGGCGGCCGAGGTCGGGGCGATTTCAGCGGACCATCTGGACGTGGCCCGTCCGCGCGACATCGAGCTCTTGGCCGCAAGTGACATCGCGGGAGTCTTGCTGCCAGGGTGCGTGTTGTTTCTCGGTCTCTCCAAATACGCCCCAGCGAGGAGGATGATCGACTCGGAGCTCCCAATCGCCCTCGCCACGGATTTCAACCCCGGCTCCTGTAATGTCCGTTCCATGCCGCATATCATGACGATCGCCTGCACCATGATGCACATGCATCCTTACGAGGCGATCGCCGCCAGCACACTGAACGCGGCCTATGCACTTGGCAGGTCGGACCGAATTGGCAGCATCGAGAGGGGCAAGATTGCAGACCTTGTCCTCTGCGACGCCCAAAGCGCTGTAGAGATTCCCTACCAGTTTGGCGTCAATCTGGTGAATACCGTTATCAAGGATGGTGTGATCGTCGTCCGCGACGGCCAGCTGGTGTGAGCTAGTGGACGATGAGTCGCTGATAAAAGAAGCCTTACACGAGGCACGGAGTGCATTCGCGGAGGGTGAGGTCCCGATAGGCGCCGTCGTGGCAAGGGACGGCCAGATTCTGGGTCGTGGCCATAATTCCAAGGAGAATCTCTGTGACCCCACAGCGCACGCGGAGATACTGGCGCTTCGTCAGGCCGCCCAGTTCACCGGCAGTTGGCGGCTGACAGGCTCGACTCTATATGCGACTGCCGAGCCGTGCCTCATGTGCCTCGGTGCGGCGCTTCAGGCAAGGGTGGGCACGATAGTCTTTGGCTGCGAGGAGCCGAAGTTCGGGGCGGTCCGGCTGCTTGCCCGGGACAGTATTGTCAAGGCCGGCAATCACGCGCTTATCGTGCGGGGTGGCGTTCTTGCGCAGGAGTGTGCAGAGATACTCCGCGACTTCTTCGAGACTAGAAGGCCGTGAGCACTGATTGTACTTCGGGCGAACAGATCATTTCACCCTAGATTTGCACAAGAATCTTGGCAAGGCATTCAACCATGCCCCTATAATATATATAGACGACCGCGTCAGACCGCTCAAGCAGCAGACCATCAAGACCGCGTGCTAGTCCAATACGTTCTCAATCGGAGAGTAGTGCCAGAGCAAGGGATAAGCCGGATTCTGTTCCCGCCGGCGATTACCCGTCGGCGGGCGGCGGCCATTTATCTGGGACGCCGGTTCCCCGACGCCTCCTGCGACCCACCCGGGGCTCGCGCGGGCCGCGCTCAAACGCCCCTGTATTTGGTCTTGCTCCGGGCGGGGTTTACCTAGCCAGCCCGGTCACCCGAGCCGCTGGTGAGCTCTTACCTCACCGTTTCACCCTTGCGTTCGCCTCACGGCGAGTTCGCGGTCTGCTCTCTGTTGCACTTTCCGTGGGGTTTCCCCCCCTGGGAGTTACCCAGCGCCCTGCCCTGCGGAGTCCGGACTTTCCTCCAGCACGTGAAACACGCGCCAGCGACCGCCTCCCCAACTCTGGCGAGGCGCAAACCTAACCTAAAACTCTCCAGGGATCAACTACTCCAAAACCACCCGATAATCAGATTGATCGTTTCTGAAGTTGAGCTCTGAAGCTGGCTGCCACATAGACACGGGAGTTCATGTCGACGGCCGAGTTGCTGCTTCTTTCACCTAACGGGTGCGAACGGAGGGGTGCAGGCTGTAATCCCCGATAGGGGATACCGTGGGTAGCCCGTGCGTGCAACGCAACGGGGAGAGGGATTGTGGCGCTATTCGCACCGTCAGGCTACGCCTGCGGCTACCCATGGTCTGCCCTTCGGGCACGAGCTTCTGCCCTCCAGCCGCGAGGCAGCCGCAACGTTCCCCGCTCCAGTCTGATTTCTGGGGGACTCCCGAAGAATCAGGCCCAGCCATGCGTTCTGCTCTCACTAAGGTGCCCGTAGCAGAGCGGCTCGACTAGCGGAAACTCTCCTAAGAAAAAAGTGCTTGACATGGCAGCTATCTTGTGTTATAGTTAGATTTGTGGGGGTTTTGGGCGAGCTGAACTCTGCGCTACAGGGGCAAGCAGCGAAGAGCGTTTGGACGGAGTTGCCTCTTGAAGCTCCGTTTCGTGTAATGTGCTCCTAGTGCTCTCGAAGTTCACTCCTGCTAGTTGGCTCGCCCAGACTCTCCCCACTTAGAGTTTTCTTAGGTTGCATGCGAAGCAGCCTGATAGATGAAGGCGAATAGCGAAAGGGGTAATGCCTAGAGAATAAGGCCCAGCGCACGTTAATCACCAAACAGCAAATGGCGAGGCGATGAGTTGTTTTGTCACCAGCCGGAAACGTCTAATGTCAACGGCGCGTCTATGCGCACAGCCTATCGGCGCCGCCGGCATTGGCAAATCACAAAGACAGGAGGTCTTTTTGATGAGAAGCAAACTTGTTTTCACACTGCTGATTTCAGTCGCCTTGGCCGTCGGCCTCGTCGGCTACGGCACAGCAGCAGACTATTACGTTGACGCAAATGCGACCGGCGATGGGCACGGTGACAGCTGGACTAACGCGTTCACCGCGATTCAGGAGGGGATCGATGCGTGTTTGGGCACATCGTCCGACACCGTCCACGTCGCGGAAGCCACCTACACCGAGAACATAACCCTCAAGAGCTACGTTGAGCTTCTCGGCGGTTATCAGACTGGCGGAACAGGCGATCGCGACCCGGAGACGTTCGTGACCACTATTGACGGCAGCGGGGCAGGGTCCGTCGTGACGGTCCAGCAACTAAGCGGCGTCACCATCGACGGTTTCACTATCACAAAGGGCTCAGCCGCAGTCGGTGGCGGGATATTCTGGTTCAGTGCTTCCGGCACGATCAGTGGATGTATCATCACCCTCAATACGGCTGACCAGTCGGGCGGGGGGATATGGTGCGCCACCAGTTCTCCCCTGATTTCGAAGTGCACGATCTCATGGAATGATGCAAACTACATCGGAAGTGGCGGAGGTGGGATCGCGTGCTGCGATGGCAGCTCAGCGAGGATCGTGGACTGTGACATTTCGTATAATATGACTCTCGGAGCCGGAGGGGCACTGCGTTGTTACAGCGGGGCCTCTCCAACACTCTCCAACTGCGCGATCCACCACAACACCGCCGCCGGCGCAGCAGGCGCATTTATCAACGCGGATAGGAGCGGCTTGACGGTGCAGAACTGCACGGTCGCCGATAACGGAGCGGGAGGAATATACTGCCGCACTACATCTCGAGCAAAGGTGACAGATTCCATCCTGTGGGCGAACGGCGGGGTCCAGCTTGGTGGTGACGGTGGATTCACTATCTCGTACTCCTGCATCGAGGGAGGCTGGAAGGGCCGAGGCAACATTAGCGGCGACCCGCTCTTTGTGGCAGGGCCACTGGGTGATTACTACTTAAGCCAGACTGCGACTGAGGAGAAAGAACAACAATATGACAGCCCTTGCGTCGATGCAGGCACCGGCACAGCGGCGAGCTGGGGGCTGGACACTTACACGACGCGAACGGACGCTGTTTGCGACAGTGGCACGGTGGATATGGGCTACCACTATGAGGCGACGGCCGACAGAGACGAAGATGGCGTGCCTGATGCTGAGGAAAACTGCCCGGACGTTCCTAATACTGATCAGGCGGACGGCGATGACGATGGCGTCGGCGACGTGTGCGACAATTGCCCCGACGATGCGAACGCCGACCAGGCGGACGCAGATAACGATGACATCGGCGACGCGTGCGATGCTGATGACGACAATGACACTATCCCTGATGCAAACGACAACTGCCCGAAGCATGCCAACACCGACCAGGCGGACGCTGACGAGGACGGCGTGGGCGATGCGTGTGACAACTGCCCGAACACCTACAATCCGGGTCAGGCGGACGCCGACGGAGATGGCGTCGGCGATGCGTGCGAAGAGGGCGGCGCTGACTGCGACATTGACGGCGACGGGGCCGAGGATGACTTGAACGACGTTGGCGCATACATCAAGACGCTGGGACTGGATGTTCTGCTCGAGGTAAAACTCGTTGGGATCCTCAAAACAGCCCAGAGATACTTCGACAAAAACAACGATGACGCGGGTTGTGGCCAGCTGGTGAAGTTCATGGACGAGGTAGATGGGGCGGGCGAGCATGCAGAGGACCTTAGCAAGGCTGTATGCTGCATCAACGACAAAGAAGGAGGTTTGGGCTGTGAGAACCTTACTGATTGGTGTTCAGAATGAGATAGCTAAATACGATTGAAAGGGGCTGATCCCTTAAGACAAAGAGGTTGCGCATAGGCGGGCGCGGGGCATGTAGGGGCGGCTCACGAGCCGCCCTAGCCTCATCGCATCGAACGCATAAAGGGGCGATTTGACATCTCGTCGCGCTGACGTTTTCTGGAGGTTGGCGACAAACGCGCGGGGCATGTAGTGGCAGGCCTTGTGTCTGCCCAGTTCGGAAAACGTGGTAGGCCCTCGAAGAAGGGCGGAGACAAGCCCCGCCCCTACACGACGGGGATGTGTTTGAACGCCATTTTATTATCATAACTGGACAGGGCAGGCACGGTGACCTGCCCCTACACGATGGTGGGTAGGGAGGCATGACAGGATGAAGAGGGTGTTTTTGCTGGCGGCGTTGGTCTTCTTGACAGCTGCCTCGGCCTTGTTCGCGGACTTTCAGATGGATACGAGCCTGGCGGACTCGGACGCGTCGTTCTTGGGCGAGGCGGAAGGCGATCGCGCAGGCTCTCCATTCGAGGAGGAGCATGCCGGCGCGGCCGTCTCAAACGCTGGCGATGTCAACGGCGATGGTTACGACGACTTCCTTGTCGGGGCATACGCCAATGACGAAGGCGGCAACTCCGCCGGTCAAACGTATCTGTTTTTTGGCAAGGCCTCCGGTTGGGCGATGGACACGAGCCTTGCAGACGCCGCCGCGTCGTTCATAGGCGAGGCGAACGCGGACTATGCAGGCGTTTGCGTGTCCGGTGCTGGGGATGTCAACGGCGATGGATATGACGACTTTCTCATCGGAGCCTCTCGGAACAGCGAAGGCGACTTCGTGGCGGGCCAGACGTATCTGATTCTTGGCAAGGCCTCGGGTTGGGCGATGGATACAAGCCTTTCTGACTCCGACGCGTCGTTCATAGGCGAGGGATTTGTAGATGTGTCGGGAATGTCGGTCTCTGGCGCGGGCGACGTGAACGGCGATAGTTACGACGACTTCATCATTGGTTCCTGGAACAGCGAACCCGGTGACTACGCCGGTCAGACATATCTGATTCTTGGTAAGTCCTCCGGCTGGGCAATGGATAACAGTCTTGCCGATTCGGACGCATCGTTTTGGGGCGAGTCAGAGATGGATGGCGCAGGCTGCTCAGTCTCTGGCGCAGGCGATGTGAATGGCGACGGCTACGACGACTTTGTCATCGGAGCGCCTTACAACGAAGAAGGCGCCAACAACGCCGGTCAGACATATCTGATCTTCGGTAAGGCTTCCGGCTGGGCCATGGATACTAGTCTTTCCGAAGCAGACGCTTCGTTTATTGGTGAGAGAGAGTACAGTTGGGCAGGCTGGTCAGTCTCCGGCGCGGGAGACCTCAACGGTGACGGTTACGACGACTTCCTTATTGGTGGCGAGGTCGACTCTACTATAAGCGGCAACGACGACGGTCGCACTTATTTGATTTTGGGCAAGCCCTTGGGGTGGGCGATGGATACCAGCCTTGCTGATGCCGACGGATCGTTTTTGGGCGAGGCAGATGGTGACCGGGCTGGCTTCTCGGTCTCTGGCGCCGGTGATATCAATGACGACGGTTACGACGACTTTCTCATCGGAGCCATTTACAACGCCGGTCAAGCATATCTGATCCTCGGCAAGGTTTCAGGCTGGGCGATGGATACCAGCCTTGCTGATTCCGACGCGTCGTTTTTGGGCGAGGCAGCTAGTGACCGTGCCGCCATGTCAGTCTCTGGCGCTGGCGACGTGAACGGCGACGGCGCCGACGATCTCCTCATTGCTGCGCCCCACAACACCGAGGTTGGCGACGATGCTGGTCAAGTGTATCTGATCTTCGGTGAGAGCGGTGGGCCTCCTCCCGGGATTACCGTCGGCGTCACAACTAACTCAAGCACGTACGAATTTGACGACGTGCTGGAAATCGACATCGCTGTGAAAAACACCGGCTTGCCAGCATTTGTCGATATCTTCGTTGTTCTCACATTCGACCTGAGCGGGCCTGAAGAGAGGCACTGGTCAGCGTCTGCGACGGGCCAATGGACGGAAGGCATATTCTACTACGATACCGGTTTGCTGGTGGAGACGGGGCACGACGAGACAACGCAAATCCTGTCGGCGGTTCTGCCGCGTCAGGCCCCGATGGTGGCCAAATCGGGCACATACACGCTCAGGATGGTTGCGTGCCAGGCGGGGACTTTTGATTTCGTGTCCAACCTAGCGACCTCTACGTTTGTGCTCGTGGGGGAGCCATTTGTCGGCATCTCGACGGACAAAGAGACCTACTCTCTGGCCGGCGACACGATTACGGTCTCGCTCGACGTCGCCCTGCCTGACTACTCGATGACGGCGGACTTCTACGTCGTCCTGCTTGCGCCGGGCGGCCAGTTCTGGTCGCCGACTGATTTCGGGGTCGATCCGATGTGGCTAGCGAGGGTCGATCCGCTCCTATCCGGCTTCCCGACGCCGGCCGACTGGAATCTTGAGTTTGAGGCGTTCGTGGTGAATCTGCCTTCGGGGGCGCCGTTCGACATGGCGGGCGATTACACATTGTTCGCTGGTGTGGTCGAGCCGGGGACGCTGATGCTGTTCTCCGACATCGGAGTTAGCGGCTTTGCGCTGCAACCAGCTGAACGCATTACTGAATGAGGTTGAGGCGCAGCGCGGCAAGAAGTTGACCGAGGAACAGGCAGACAAGCTTCGCGACTGGGTGTGCTGCGTCAGCGAAGTCAACTGGGACTGCGGCCTCTGCGACTGAGAACTGGATAAATGTGAGAGGATTGGAAGGGGTGATGCCCTGAGATAGAGAGGCTCTCTATTATAGGTCGCCATTCCTGCGCAGTGATGGTTCACGGAGCTTGAGTCGTAATCGGTTTCACGAGTGTAAGGCGAGCGAACCTTTGGCTTTAGATTCTAACGGCCTTTGGGTAATGTATCACGTAGTGTTGCCGAGAAAGTTGGATTCGTGAGCCATGTCTATTCTTCGCATTGACCGAACATATCATAACATCCGGCGGCTGAGGCAAGTAGTCGCCATTCTAGTCAAGTATGGCCTTGGCGACTTGGTCTCGTCGCTGAGGATCGACTACTACCTTGCGTGGTTGAAACGGCTGGTGACCCGGCGCAAGCCACCGAAAGAGGTGTCATCCTTGACGAGGCCAATGCGGGTGAGAATGGCGATGGAGGAGCTCGGCCCGACGTTCGTGAAGCTCGGCCAGATGTTAAGCACAAGGCAAGACGTGGTCCCGCCAGCATATACGCAGGAGTTGACGAGGCTGTTGGACGAGGTGGCCCCCGTCAGCGTGGAGAAGATCAAGAAGAGGGTCGAAAGTGAGCTGAGGCGCCCGCTCAAGGAGATGTTCTCGAGCTTCAGTGACGAGCCCTTCGCGAGCGCCTCGATAGCGCAGGTTCACACAGCGCGGCTGGTTTCGGGGGAAGACGTCGTGGTGAAGGTTGTTCGACCTAGCATCGAGTCGGTCATACGGACTGACCTCGACATTCTGGCCGAGCTTGCGCGGCTGCTTGAGAGACACTTTCCGGAGGCAGCGGTCTTCGATCCCGTCGCACTTGTGGATGAGTTCTCACGGTCGATCAACAAGGAGGTCGATCTGGCACGTGAGGGCCGCATCATGGACCGGTTCGCGGCGAACTCTGAGGGTGATGAGACGATTCACGTCCCGAAGGTCTATTGGGGATATTGCAGCCAGAAGGTTCTGACGCAGGAGAGGCTGGTGGGCAGGAAGCTGTCGGGAGTCGATTTCGACGAGCTTTCGATGTCAGTTCGCAAGAAAATAGCGGAAAACGGGGCCGCGATTATCCTGAAGCAGATTTTGTCCTACGGTTTGTTTCACGCTGACCCGCATCCGGGCAACATATTTCTGCTGCCTGGGAACAAGCTAGGCCTAGTGGACTATGGGATAGTGGGCCGAACCGATCCCGCAACCAGGACGATGATCGCCGAAGTGTTGGTGGCGTTGTCGCAAGGCAGGCCGGAAAAGGTGGCCGACATCCTGCTCGAGAGCCAGCCGCCCATGCCGAGCTTCGACAGAAGCGCATTTCTGCGGGACACGATGGAGCTTTGCGACCTCTACGTCGGCATCCCGCTCAAGAGCGTGATGGTTACCTCGCTGTTCTCGGACCTGGTCCAAACGATGCTGCGGCACAAGATAAGGTTCCCGAAGGACCTAATGCTGCTGTCCAAGGCCCTGGTCACGATTGAGGGCTTTGGGCGCCGGCTCGACCCGGACTTCAACATGGTCGAGTTTGCAAGACCCTTCGTGGAGAAATTCGTCCACGAGCGCCTTGGGCCTGCGCAAATGGCCAAGACCGCATGGGAGACGCTGCGCAGCTATGCCAAGCTCTCCAAAACGCTGCCGAGGGACGTCTCGGCCATACTGAGCCGCTTGAAGGAGAGCCAGATGGAGATTGGCTTCGTCCACAAAGGCCTAGAAAAGTTCTCCTCAAGGCTCGAAAAGGTCGGCTACAGGCTGACGCTGGGCATGATCATCAGCGCATTGATAATCGGCTCTTCTTATTTGGCCTCAGTTGAAATCCATTCCCAGACTTCAGGACTGTTTCTCTACTCTGTTATAGGGTTTCTGTCGGCAATTGCGCTAGCCATTATCTTGCTTCTGTCTTTTCGTAGGTCCTGAGAGAGCCAAATGAGCGCAGTGCTTGCTGGCTTCATCGCATACCTAATCATCGTTCTCTTCATCGGACTGCTCACTGCCAAGCACAACAAGACTCAGGCTGACTACCTAATAGGCGGCCGAAGACTGAATCCCTGGGTCATCGCGTTTTCTGAACGCGCATCCGGCGAATCGGCGTGGCTCCTGCTCGGAATGACCGGGGCTGCGCTGTCCGTCGGCCTCGGAGAGACCTGGACCGCACTAGGCTGCGTCCTGGGCATTATCATATCTTGGCTCTTCATAGCTCGAAAGCTTCGTGAGGACTCCGGGAAATACGATGCGCTAACGTTGCCCGAGTACTTCACTGAGAAGTTTAGTAAAGACGGCAAATCCATACAGATAATCGCATCAGTCATTATTATCTTCTTCTTCACGTTTTATATCGCCGCCCAGTTCAGTGGGGCTGGCAAAGTTCTCAACGTAACGTTCGGCATACCAAACTTCTGGGGTGTTCTGGTGGGTGCCGGGGTGATTCTGCTCTACACAATGCTTGGTGGGTTCTTCGCCGTGGCCTGGACCGACCTGGTTCAGGGCATCATAATGCTCGGCACCCTCGTCGTTCTCCCCATCGTGGGCATCATAGAGCTCTCTGAGGCAGGCAAGCTCGGAACGCTCTCAATATCACAAGCCTTGGTCCAAGAGGGCGCTGACAAGGCATCCTGGGTGGGCGGCGCCGCGGCTCTTGTTCTCGCCCTGACCACCAAGGAACTCGTGTTCTCCATGGTGTCCTACGCCTGGGGCGGCCTGGGCGCCTCGTTTGGGCCGATCATTGTGCTATCGCTTTATTGGAGAAAGCTGAACAAGCAGGGCGTGATAGCGGGCATGCTTGCCGGCTCGTTGACTACATTTATCTGGAAGAATATCTCAACACTTCAGTCGGTTATTCCGGAGAGGCTCGCTGGCTATGTCGTCGCGTTCTGCGCCGTTATCATCGTCACGCTGGTGACCAAACCCAACCCCGCCCTGGCACGCAGGTAGAACGCATCGCGTTACTCGCCCCAGATGCGCTGTGCGATCCACGCACGACGGCGCGCTAGTAGACCTGCCAGATGTCCTCCGCATCGTAAACCGTGCGCCTGCACTCTAACCGGACGTTTACGGTCTTGTCGAAATCGCGGTCGTACTTCGACGTGAAACGGACGGTTAGGGTGAGCTCTTTGGTCATGAACATCCTCGTTACCGTTTGCTGCCCGGGCGTGGACGCGATTATCTCCCATTGTATCCCGTCCACCGGGGCCTTGATCGGGTTGCTGTCCACATCATAATCGATTCGAGTGAATACGCCCTTCAGGTCCCTTGCCATGCCGCACCGCCGCATCGATTGGGCGTTACCGGAATTGTGTGCGTTCACGTAACTTTTGATAGTGCTCTCAGCGGTGGTCAGATCGAACTCTTTCTCCGAGCAGCCGGTCCAAAACAGGCCGGCCGAAACGCATGCCAGCATAAGTAGCGATCGAGACCCGTGATGACTAAACATTGTCCTGACAACCTCCGGACATCTACTTCGCACGGGGAGCTGAAGACCCTTTGCCGAATCTCATATCAGCCTTTATAGTCTCTCCTGGAACGGCCGTCTTGGCCCCCGAAAAGCCAAATCCCTTAATCAAAAGCTCCATTCGCTCTGACTTGCCAAACAAGACCTTCTCGTAAACCAACTTGGCAAGACCGAAGACCGGTATCTTCCGACTTCGCCAAACCTCATACTTCCACTCTCTATAATTGGACAACTTGCTCTTGAGAGTAGCTGTGAAACGGTCGCACTTGTAGTCCTTACCAACGGCCTTGACAGAAACACCTGCTTGAACGAGCTTCATTTCGTCAATGGACCTTATCGGTTCGTCTTGTGCAAAGCCCTTCCGCTTGCCCTCTTTCGCAAGGTCATCGCTCACGCTGTTTATCACGCCCATGTTCGCCTCGGTAGGCTGAGTGCCCGGCGTCCAGAGAATATAGCGCTTCGCATCGCCGACATTCGGCAAAACAGAGAGAAAACAGAGCATTGTCTCCTCCGAAACAGCGCTAGATGGGGGCAGCAACATCCTGTAAATAGTCGTCTGCTCCTTCCTGATGAACGCCAGCTCGTGCCAAAAGCACTCCTGGCCCTCATATTTCTCCGAACCGACGACCGAATACTTCACCTCGAGCGTCTGCGTCTTACCTCCGCTTGTCACGTTCGTCATGCTATACGAAATCCATTGGCCAACCTTGAACTTCGGCGCCTCAAACCGCGCCTCAGCCAACGCAAGCTCAGCGACCGAAACTAACAAAATGGCCACTACGAACCAACTTGCCCGCTTACGCACTACCATACTCATACTCCTTGAGCTCATCTCTTTACCCTCGCCTCTTATCAGTATAGTCTCACACAATACTAGCTTGTCAATATGTAGTTCTTGAACGTTACAAAGGGAGGTTGGTCAGAGTGGATCCGGAGCTTCACGCCTACGATCTCGCTGGGGTGAATGCCAAAATGGAAGAAAAAGGCATCACGCGACTCAGGCGCATCCTTGCCCAGACATTCGATTTGAGCCCAAGAGCAAGGCCCATCACCGACCTCTCGTTCTTTGCCGCCTTGATCGATATTGGCACGCCAGAGTATCTAGCTGTCTGCACCGACGGCGTTGGCACCAAGCTGCTCGTCGCGCAGATGATGGACAGATACGACACCATCGGTATCGACTGCGTCGCTATGAACGTAAACGATATCATCTGCGTGGGCGCAACGCCGGTAACGATCATTGACTACCTTGCGGTGCAGGAACCCGACCCAGATTTCCTGGAGGCAATTGCGAAGGGCTTATACGAGGGTGCGAAACTGTCCTACGCCTCAGTATCGGGCGGCGAGACAGCACAGGTGGCGCCGATCATCACTGGGATACGTCCTAAGCGCGGCTTCGACCTCGCCGCGACCTGTGTTGGATTGGTCAAAAAAGATGAGGTGATCGTTGGCGAACGTGTTGTGCCCGGCGACGCCATACTCGCGCTCTCGAGTTCCGGGCTCCACAGCAATGGCTACTCACTCGTGCGCAAGATCGTCTTTGAGAAGATGAGTTTCAACGTGGACATTTACATCAGCGAGCTGCACAAGACCATTGGCGAGGAGCTCTTGACGCCGACGCACATCTACGTCCCGGAAGTGCTCGAAGTCCTTAACGAGAAGCTGCCCGTGAAAGCACTTATTAACATCACGGGCAACGGCCTTCTAAACCTCAACCGAATCATGGCACAAAACGTCGGTTTTGAGATCGACAATCTGCCTGAGGCCCAGCCGATATTCCAACTGCTACAGGACTGGGGCAGGATACCTGACGAGGAGATGTTCCGCGTCTTCAATATGGGCATCGGCTTCTGCCTAATCGTGCCCGATGATTCGGACATCATCGCCCAGACCGCTGCGATCGCCGCCAAACATGGCGCGGATTGCGGCAGGATCGGGACGGTCGTTGAGGATGAGGCGAGGCGCGTCTTTGTTACGCAGAAAGGCCTCGTCCAGAATGGCCTTTTCTTTGAAAAACGAGCCTGATCTCAAATCGGACATTTCCTATGGACCGCCAACCGTCAACTCGTGCTTCGCAGAGTAGCACTGCCAACCGTCAACGTAAAACACACTGGACGGACGACTTCTTCGAGGCGCAGTTCGGGAGGGTGTTGGCGACCAGGTCGCCGGAAATAACTCAGAGGCAGGTTGATTTCATCATTGAGAAGACCGGCATTCACCCCGGAGCGAGTGTGCTGGACGTCTGTTGTGGCTACGGAAGGCACTCGATAGAGCTCGCCAGAAGAGGTTACGAAGTCGTTGGCATTGATCGGTTTGGAAACTACCTAAATGAGGCGCGGAGACAGGCTGCCTCAGAGAATGCTGGCGTCGAGGCGATGTAGAGCGGCCGCGCTGGGTGCAGGTTGCGGCGAGACTGGCCAGGGCCTCCCACGTTTTGGCTCCCCGCTCGGTCCGATTGCCGCACGAGACCTTCCGCGCGATGACGGCCGGCCTAAGTCGAGCGCTCAGCCGCAAAGCTCGAGCCGCACAACGTCTGCTACTACTTAATCGACCTCGCCTCCGATTTCCACAGCTACTACAACAAGACGAAGGTCCTGACCGACGACCCCGCACTCACAAGCGCGCGCCTCGCCCTGTCCGCCGCCGTCCGCCAGGTCATCGCCAACGGCCTCGCCCTCATCGGCGTCTCCGCCCCGGAGGCGATGTGAGCGGCAGCCGGAAACAGGGCGCGCAGGGGTGTGGTCTCAGACCCGCCAGTTCTCCTGGCTTCCAAGTAAAACCGCTCCTATCTCGATATCGGGGTACGCCAGGTTAGCGCCAACAGACCTCTCAAAACAAAGAAGTTGACGACACCGGGATTATTCGGTGTAATAGCTTCTCCCAAACTGAAACGAGAGGTTAGGCGCCCTTCGATGGAAAAGGTCAAGATTATGGTTAGCTCGACCCAGGATGATCTACAGGCAGAAAGGGACGCTGCCCAAGAGGTCATTGAGAAGCTCGGCCATAAGTGTCTTAGATCGGAAACCCATCCTTGCTTTGGGGAGAGCCCCTGCAACGTTTGTCTCGAGATGGCGAAAACTTGCCATATCTACATAGGGATTTTCGGCAAGAGATATGGCTTTGTGCCTGAAGGCGAGGAAATTTCCATTACAGAGCTTGAATATCGGCGGGCTCGCGAGCATCACCCATCAAAGATCCTAGTCTATATCAAGGAGGAGGAGGAGTACGAGGACGCTCAGGCGAACTTTCTCGAAGAGGTTCAGAACTTCAAGATGGGTTACTTCAGGCGTCCCAAGTTCAAGTCTGCGGAAGAATTGAAACCTCAGATACGTGCTGACGTAAGATATTGGATTTGCATGAAAATCGCCGAGTCGTTCGATAAGGATAAAAAGATCCAGATTTTGACAGCTGAAAACGCATACTTGAATGAGGCTTTGGAAGTGTACAAGCGAACTACCTAAGATGATGGAACCCGAAGTCAAAGAACGTATTCAGGAAGCAGCCGCCAAACTATCGAAGGGCGATGTTGTCGAAGCCTACGGACTGCTCCAGATTGCCCTGAACCAAGCCCGATCTGACAATAACCGAAATGGGGAAGCGGCGGCGTTGCACTTCATGGGAATGGCGTCAGTGGACCTTGGGCGTATTGAAGAGGCTTCTTCGCTTTACCAGAAAGCACTCAGTATTAGGAGGGAACTCAATGATCGGCCAAGTGAGGCTGCAACCCTAAATCAACTGGGCATAGCCCTGTTCTATCAGAATCATATTGATGAGGCCCTGAGATGTCTTAAAGACGCGCTGCAGATCGCAGATGAGACGGGTGACGAGCTTGGTCAGGCTGCCTCAGCTCACCAGCTCGGCGTTGTGTATCAGAAGCTTGGTAAAATCCAAGAGGCCAAGGAGTTCTTTGAAAGAGCTCTCTCAATTGCCGAACGCAGAAAGGACCAGCAAATAAAGGCGAGTGCCTTGCATCAATTGGGGATCATTCAACAGCAACGTGGCGACCATAAGCGCGCCGAAGAGTCTTTCAAGAAGACATTGGCGATTCAAGAAGGTATTGGTGATCAGATAGGACAGGCTGCTGCGATGCACCAGCTCGGCACGATTGATCAGGAACAAGGACGGCTTAATGACGCTGCTAGATGGTTCGGTAGGGCTCTCGAGATTGCAGAGCAGTTGGGTAATCTCCGAGGGCAATCAGTCACTCTCTACAATTTGGGAAGTCTCCTCGTAACAAAAGGCGAGCTGGACCAAGCCATGAGTCATTTGAGAGCCAGTATGGATATCGCTGAGCGGCTCAACGACCAAATGATGGTCGCCAAGGCTCTAAACCAGATGGGGCATATTTACCTCGGAAAGAGTGAGCTGGATAAGGCAGAACAGTCATTCAGAAACAGCCTTGAGGTCTTTGAGCGTTTTGCCGGCCCGAGGAGTAAGGACACTGCGATGGCGATTAACAACGTTGGGGCCGTACTATCGCTTCAGGGCCGAGCGGGCGAGGCTGAGCCGTTGATGTTGCAGTCTGCGGAAGTATCACACGAGATTGATGACTTCGACGGGGAAACGCGATATCTAATGAATCTAGCCAGATTGAAATTTCAACAGGAGGCTTTTGAGGAGGCGATTCGCTTTCTGAAGCGAGCCCTGGCGCCGGCTGGAAATCTGGATGATCCCGGTGCACTTGGCAGTGTATATACGGCACTGACCGCTGCATACCTGCGTTTGCATAGGACTGATGAAGCCAAAGAGGCATTAAAGAACTCAATTCCGATGTTGGAGAGAGCCAATTCAGACAATCTTGCGAAAGCAAAAGCCTTGCTGAAGCAACTCGAGGAATCCACAGACTCACGCTAGCATCGCTAGCGCCATCGATCACAGGATCGCAGCTGCTAACCTCTCAGCTGCCGTCTCCTGAAGACAGATATTTCCCGGCCTTCTCATGGTCGGGGCCCGCGTCCGCTGTCAGCTCAAGTGGCTTTCTAAGGCGGCGGGCGATGCCGTCCACGTACCGGGGATTGCGCTCGATCATGACGAAGTTGCGGTTGAGGGCCTTCGCGACGCAGCCTGTCGTTCCGGTGCCGGCCACCGGGTCAAGGACCAAGTCTCCTTCATTCGTGCTGACGAGGATGACACGCCTCAAGAGCTCTGCGGGCTTCTGCGTTGAGTGCAGCTTCTTGCCCTGATCGTCCTTTAGCCGCTGGCCGCCGGTGCATATCGGCAGAACCCATACGTTCGCCCCAACGCTGCCGATCCCAAGCGCCTTCGCCGCATTCTTATTGAACGTGTATTTCTTGGCTCCTTTATCCTTGACGGCCCAGATGAGCGTCTCAGTCGCGTTTGTGAACCGAACGCCGAGCCAGTTCGGCATCGGGTTCGTCTTCACCCATATCACGTCGTTGAGCATCCAGTAACCGAGGTCCTGCATGATGCGCCCGATGCGAAAGATGCTGTGGTAGGTCGAGATGACCCAGACCGTCGCGTTCGGCTTCATAACCCGCTGAACCAGCCGCAGCAACCTATCGATGTAGCGGTCGTATTCCTCAAACGAGGCGAACTTGTCCCACTCGTCAGAAACGCCATCAACGACGGTCTTCGCCTTCCATCGCTTGAGTTCCTTCTTCGGGAGCTGCAAAAAATAGGGAGGGTCGATGAACACCATGTCGAAGGTCTCCTCGGGAAGCTTCTCGAGCACTTCGAGGGCGTCACCCAGGATTACCTTGTTTAGCGCCTCATCGAGACGATACTGCTTTCTCTCCGGAGCGTGCTCGATGACGAGCGAGCCTGATTCGCGGTTCGGGCGACCGGAGCCGCCGGCGTCTGCGCGTTCACTGGTCATTCTGGGCTTTCTCCACAGAGGTTTAGCGTTGCCTCGGCATTCTGGTCCTCGCACATAGCTGCCGGGAATATAGAGGTTTAGGACGGCCTAATCAACCAAACAGGGCACGAGGCGTTTCCTACTCGAGCGGCGAGGGGGGTCTGCGAGCGGCATGAGTTCAACAACAGACGTTCGCGGTATTATGGTAAGCTGGCAAATGATGATGGTCGTTTTGGGAGAGATGTTGTGAGAAGGATTGCCTGCGGGCTCTTGCTGGCGGTCGCCATTTTTATGCTTGCTGCGACCGCGGCCTACTCGCAGAACTACGTCGTCATGCCGGGACAATCGCTAAAGACCCAGCACTTCATCATCTACCACCCGGGGCCGCTTGGGGGCCTCGCCAGGTCAATGGCGGGAATCGCCGAAACCGCTTTCGTGGCCACCTGCCGGCAGATGGGCGTCAAACCTTTTGGGCAAAACATGGTCTTCGTGTGCGATTCTGACCGCGACTTCACCCAGTTTGGGCCGTCCGTAGGCCGAAGTTGGGCTGCTGGATTCGCCGTCCCAAGTCAGCGCAAGATAGTTCTGAGGTCTCCCTCGCTCGCCAAGACAGACCGCGAGCAGTTCATCAAGACGCTGAGGCACGAGATTTCGCACCTCGTCCTGCACCACGCCGTCGGCGACAACGTCCGCCTGCTGCCTCGCTGGTTCGATGAGGGCATGGCAATGCTGAACGCAGGGCAGTGGGAGTGGCTCCACAGCTGGGCTCTGTTTAGGATGGTCATCTTCTCAAAACCAATCCCGTTCTCGGCGCTTCGCGAAAAGTTCCCCTCGGGCGCCTCGGACGCACGCCTCGCCTACGCCGAAAGCTACAACTTCTGCGTGTTCCTGCGAACTACACTCAAGAGGCGCGGGTTCGAGGCGCTCATCGCCGGCATTAGGGCAGGAGTCCCGCTTAAGACCCAGCTCGAACGGCTTTTCAGAATGCCGTTTCAGCGTATCCAAGAGGTCTGGTACGAGAAGGTCAAGCACAAATACGGCGTCTATCCCGTTCTCACAAGCGCCGGCGTCTTCTGGTTCCTGGTCGCCCTGCTGGCAGTTCTCGCCTACCTACGCAAGCGGCGTTCCACGAAAGAGCGCCTCGCCGAAATGGAGGCGGAGGACGAGTTCATCGATCACGTTTTGGACCGCGAATACCACTAACTGGTTCGGTGGAGGCGAGGCATGTCTTCTCTGGCTGGGGAGGCCGATTAGCCATGAATGAACAGGTGCAGCGAGTTTGATCACTTTGTCTCTGTGAAACTCTGCGTCTCGGTGGTGCATTTCTTTCAGAAACTGTCAAGCATATACATGAGGGACAGTCGAAATAGGCCTTTCATTTTCGCGGTGTTTGAGGCATAATATAGTGTTAGTCGTATTCTTTGTGCATTGATTATATTTGACGGGAGGTGGTGATGAAAGAGATCATCGTGCTGGGCGTTGTGCTTATGCTGGTTGGCGGCTGGGCGCTGGCCGTCGATTGGGGTGACACCACGGGACGAGGCATGTTCCCATACTGGCAGACCGGCAGCGGGTGGTACACGATAGTTGTCTTCGTGAACGGGTCCGAGGAGACCAGCGATGTGATTCACCTCCGTTTCCGCTCCATGCATGACTCCGCATGTAGCAGCACGATGGCCGATATGTTCAGCATCCGGGCTGGTGAGATGCTCATGTTCTCGACGTCTGGCAGCGTTCCAATCTTCATTCCGGTTACAGCGGGCTATGGATATATCCTGTTTCGTGTCGATAATGGCGAGCCCATTCAGGGGTATTGCGTAGTATATAATGGGATGACCGGCACGGGCTACGTTGTCCCGGCCGTTCCACAGGACCACGGCTTCTAGCCAGGCGCCGGTCTGATGTGCTCGACGCTGATTTCGCTGGCCGCGGCATAATATAGTGTTAGTTGGATTCTTTGTGCATAGATTGCATTTGACGGGAGGTGGTGATGAGAAAGATCATGGTGCTGGGTGTCGCACTTATGCTGGTTGGCGGCTGGGCGCTGGCCGTCGATTGGGGGGACGCCACGGGACGAGGCATGTTCCCATACTGGCAAACTGGCGGCGGCTGGTACACAATACTCGTCTTCGTGAACGGGTCTGAGGAGACCAGCGATGTGATTCACATCCGTTTCAGGGATCTTCATGGATCTCCATTTGGGCGCTCCGATATGTTCAGCATCCGGGCTGGTGAGATGCTCATGTTCTCGACGTCTCGGGACTTTCCAATCTGGATACCAGTGTCTGCGGGTTACGGACATGTCCTGTTTCGTGTTGATAATGGCGGTTTCATTCAGGCCTATTGCGTAGTATATAATGGGACGACCGGCAGGGGCTTCACTGTCCCGGCCGTTCCACAGGACCACGGCTTCTAGCCAGGCGCCGGTCTGATGTGCTCGAGGCTGCTTTGGCTGGCCGCGGCATAATATAGTGTTAGTCGTATTCTTTGTGCATAGATTGATTTTTGACGGGAGCTGATGGTGATGCAAAAGATCATCGCGCTGGGCGTGGCACTTGTGTTGGTTGGCGGCGTTGCTCTGGCCGTCGATTGGGGTGACACCACGGGACGAGGCATGTTCCCATATTGGCAAAGCGGCAGCGGCTGGTTGACGCTGGTTGTCTTCGTGAACGGCTCCGAGGAGACCGGCGACGTGATTCACATCCGTTTCTTCGACCCTTACAGCTGCAGTAGCAGC
>Ga0307380_10003684_pt1 | contig 21027 bp, 36 predicted proteins | sample UN3MG_FD_202239 | JGI IMG/M metagenome (GOLD analysis project Ga0307380, IMG submission 202239) | Soil microbial communities from Risofladan, Vaasa, Finland - UN-3 | ecosystem: Environmental > Terrestrial > Soil > Coastal area > Acid sulfate soil | place: Finland: Risofladan, Vaasa | collected... | reverse complement strand
CAAGTACCACCAGAACCACTTCCACCAGTAGAACCACCACCAGTAGAACCACCACCAGTAGAACCACCACCAGTAGAACCACCACCAGTAGAACCACCACCAGTAGAACCACCACCAGTAGAACCACCACCAGCGTTTCCATTGGCGCCATCATTTCCTTGGTTGCCGGAACCTGTGTTGCCATGACCGCCGCCATTATTGCCGTTGCCGCCATTGCCATTGCCATTGTTCCCTTGGTTTCCGTGACCGTGACCATTCGAACTGCCGTTACCGTTTCCTGTACTTCCTGTACCACTGCCGTTGTTTCCGCTGTTGCCACCTTTGGCGAAAGCGGTTGAGTAGTCAAATGGAAGTCCAAAACTCAACATGAAGATAACGAGTACTACAGTAATTAGTTTTTTCATTGTAATTTTCTCCTTTGTTTGTAAGTTTTGTTATGGGTAAAACTATAATTGATATCCTTCACATATTAATATATATAGCATCCCATTTTATGCTAGTAGTTTTCTCCTTATATCATTAAGCGTCTTTTTGATTATTCCCATTCCTACTCTGAAGTCTTTACGTTTATCATCATCGTGATTGCAATGATGAGTTAAACAAGTGATAGATCTCATTCTATGTGGTAGATTACATCCCTTTCCTTCTCTCCAGAATCCTGTCCTAACACTGAATTTTTTTGCATATCCTCCTATATCACCATCTAACATTATTTTAAAATATCCAGCAGACCATAAGCAATCGTGGCAGCAACAGAATCTAGAAAATGGAGAGTGTTTACATCTACCCACTTTATTTATTTTACAGCCGAAATCTAGGTATTTAATTAATCCCTTTAGTGATCGAAAGTCTTGTAACATTGCTCCATCATAGTTCGGATTTGCTGTATCTACTATTCTGACTCCTCTGTATTTCAACTTCTCTATGAATAATTCTTTCTTCATGGTAACTCCCTCTCGATTAAAAATGGGGCAGGACGGTATCAAACTTAAGATACCGTCCACACACCTAATCTTTCATTATAGGATCTGTTATTATTACCTGACCATCATCAGTGACTTCCACCTCAGGTTGTGATTTAATGAGCTCCCGTTTGACGTAAGGAGATCCGAACACTGTCCGATAGATGGTCTTTCCATTATCTGGACTTTCATAGATATACTTCATTGGCTACTCCTTAAATTCCCAACAGTTTTTAAAAGGTTCACGGTATACGATCATGTCCGACCAACATTTGAATGACAGAATCTGTCCTGCAAAGAGAGCTATCCATGTGAACAACCAGGACGGTTGATTGGAAGTTATGTATTCAACGAAAGCAACGAGGGCAACTGCTGCCATAATCATGAATAATCTCTCAAGTCGGCTGTAGGTTAGAGCTTGATCATGTGTTACTAAAATTAACATTATTTCCTCCTATAGATTTATTTTGCAGTACACATTTCCATAAATATGAACCCCATATCATCGGTGAGATTATCCTTATATGTTTCATAGGAATCAACTCCGTGTATGTCACACAGTAATCCTGGTTTGTCATAACTAACTGAGAAGACTCCAATATCTTGTGAGGGAAGCTTTTTGCCTGGATCAGTCACGTCCTTATCGACTTGAATTATGGTCAATCTTGTTTCATTTGCCATCGCTACAAGTGTCAGCCGCCCTTCAAAGTGTATGGCAAATGGTGCTCCTCCTGGTAATGTACATCTGTTTACTTCTTGTGCCAGAGCGGATGATCCAAAGGATAGCAATCCGATTAGCATTATAAGGCATAATAATTTACGCATGATAAAAATCCCTTCTTGTGGTTGCGGGATGATACCCTTTCAGATATCATCCCTGGTTATTAATTACAACTTTTATTTGATGTTGATTAAATCACAGTTTTTCCTTGTCGGATTATTATCCTTGATTTTGTTTAAATTGATATACGTTAATACACCAGAATATAAACCAGCTCCAATGGCGATACCACGACCAGGATAGTTTAAATCATCCAGGTTGTGTACGTCTGAATACTCCTCATCCATGAGTCCACCAGTTATCCCATACATAGTGTTCTCCACAAATGTAAATCCAGTGAACCCAACTGTAAAATCACTGTGGCGGGTATAGGGAACTACGGTGAGAGCAGTACCAATGAGAAATTGTGAAATGTATCCGCCTACATGAAACAAGAATTTGTCTGATTTGCTCTTGTTATCATACTCATCAGCCCAAACCGCAGGACCATTGTCCCATTCAAAACTTGTTTTCATTCCAACAGCACGGCCTATTGCATAATGTCCCGCTTCATGAGCAGCATATGATGTTAAACCACCTACGATAACAGGTAGTACCTTCCTGTCCTTGAAGTCTTCGGAGTTGATTCCGAAGAAGTGAACGTTATATTCATGACCCTGCTTCTGGGTACCTGTACATCCAATAGCCACAGCCATCCAAATAATACACGCTATCATTCCAAGTCCACAACATGAACCAAAGATAGCGGTACCAAATTCTTCATTACTTGGTTCTGGTAATTTACTCATGATTACACCTCCTATAGTATTGAATGTTATTTACCAAATGCGCATTGAAATGCAACGGCTGCCATAGGTCCCGCTTCACAACGAGGACCAGTGCAGAAGCTGTCAATCATATCCTTAGCTTCTCTGAGACCAGTTCTCGTGTATTGACGAAATGCTTTGATAGCACCAATCTTTCTGAACTGAGATAGTTCTTCTGAGATTTCTGCAACTTGTGACAAGCTCAATTCAAATCCATCAACCTTTATCCGATTGGCCTCTCCCATTGTGTGAGCAACAATTTGCATTTTTCTTTCGAGAATGACCATCTTAGCCGCAGTTAGATCAAGATCCATGTCCATCATAATAGGAGTCATCTTTAAGATAAAGTCATCGAGTATCTGTCGAATGGTACTTTCCGGTACTGCTGTATGTGTTCTAAAAATATAATTCATAATTTTATCCTCCTTGAAAAATTGGGTACCCGTAATATTAATGATTAGCTGTATTTGATGATTGTCAGTATGATTAATACCAACCCCGATTGACATAACAGACTTGTGATGATATCCAGTCTTTGTAAATTTATTTCAACTTTCATTTTATATCTCCCAATAAAGATTGTTGTTTCTTTTGATTCATCAATTAATATATATAGAAAAAAATTTAATAGGATGTTGGGATGGGACCCTGAAAGGATCCCATCAGATTACGAACGATTCAACGGGAGGAAACCAGAAACGATCGGAAACTCATCTACATCTTCAAAGTCAAATTCAATGGTGTAGTTTCGATTTGTAGCAATGCAGCTCTTGAGATTATGATTTTTTTGATGAGTCGATGCCATACGGTTGGCATCCAATCTATCTGTGGCGATAAAACAGAAGTCGCCTGACAGTTCGTTTCGAACCACATTGTGAAACACATAGATTTTCATATGCCCTCCTTAAGAGCTCTTTCTATTATATTGTTTATCTCCTTTCCTGCTTTTACGGATTCTTCGTATCCGCACATGTCTTCGCAGAACATTCCATTTTCATTGGTAACTGATAGTGGTTTGCCACAATCATCGCAATAGATAAAGGCTTGGGTTCCGATAATTTTTATGCCCATAATTTCTTTAACTCCTTTTTTACTTCCTTATGGATGTCCTTTAGTTTGAGTTTAAGTACCCGGGCGTCTATTCCTTTCCATTCTTTGAGGTTATACTGAATGTAGGGAATTTGAGATTCGACTTCTTCCACTGTGGTTAAGTCCAATCCAACAGTAGCATAAGATTTTGCAAACGGAAGATTGCCAGTGTTGCTTTCTAATTCGATTATTTTATAACATATATGATGAAATGCTTGTAATGTTGCTGGTTTCATATCACTCCTGAATTTTCGATGTGACGAGCAATGCGTTGTGCTTCGTCTGGTTTAAATCCAAGACCAAGTGCAAATCCGAGAGCGAGTGATCTCCAGTCATGTTCACTCAACGGATCTACATCTACAACTTGGTCGTACACCCTTTGTCTCCATGCCGCTAAAACCCACTCTGGAATTGTCATTTATTGTTTCCTTTCAAAACATGGTTTACATGTTGAGAATAGTTGAAGTTTACTACCCTGAGTTTGTGTCTCATCCTCGGGTGTAGACCAATCGTCTTTTATAGGTGCTGCGTATGTTGCAAGCACTTCCTGTTCTGTGGTAACGACATAAACCCGCATATGCTTTTTGACTTTGAGATCAGTTTCAGGATCTATCCCCACATCACCAATACCCAATTCAGTGGGTTTCGATCCTAAGAATGCGTAGAAGTTTCCTTGCGGAGCACTGGGAGTTTGATATTGAATGACCACATCTCCCTTTGAAAGATGCCATAACTTAACAGGTTTTGTAAAGTCAATCCCCTTGAGATATTTTTGAGGATCTTCACCCTCGCTTTGAATGACTAGAGATGCATAATGCTTTTTGGAATTGATATTTGAGCGTTGCGTTGCATTGAATGCCAAGGCAAATAAAACTGCCGCAATCATTATAGTCAGAATGAATCTTCTTTTTTGATCATCGTTCATAGAATAACCTCCTTGCAAGTTTCTCCCATAGTTGTTTTGAAGCTGGCCATATAGGTAATAATATCCACCATAGTATGACAGGCAACCAAAACATGCTTATACCAAATATTCCTAACAGTGGCCAGTATCCCATTTGCATATCATCTAACATATCTCTAAATAGGACTCCAGCCACGAAGAAATAACAAAACATCAATCCTGTGATAATCATTTCTTTTCCTCCTTGGGTGGTGGATAAAGTTCTTCATACTTTCTAGTCCAATATCTTTTTTTCTTTTCTTGTAACCAGTAAGGTTGGCGTGGTCCTCCGAGTTGTTCAATCATTCTTTTCTCTGCCCCCTTCCCCCAGTTTCCTGGTGGTAGTGGTTTGAGAACTTCTCGAGTTAAAGCCAATTTTAGATAGGCTTCTGTATATTTGGGATACTGTTTAACAATATCCTCAAGTTCCTCCTTCGATGGTAGTTCTTCGTGTGTCCAAAAGGCGTATCCACATATTCTACAATGGTGACTGGGGGCTGTTTTTAAGTTTTCACCTGTGATATATAGATATGGATGCTGTGAACAACGGTTATTTGTACATTTGTACAAGTTTGATCTTCCGCTCATTTATTTAATCTCCTGGGATGAAAAATTTACTTTAGTGGTTTTGCAGGGGGAATCCATTTAAGGATTCCACCCTGCTTATCGGGCTCTCACGCGCCGAATCTTAATCCATCATAGATTCTACTAGCTCTGCTGGGATGTTGTTGATTGACCACCATGGATTAACAGAAGGCATATCCTCTTGGCTGTGTACCACCTCATACCAATCGGTAGTAATTCCATCTCCGGTGTCACTTACAAGATAAGTTCCAGCTCCCTTTGAGTGGTGAATTTCAAAATGAATTTCGTTTAAATCCATCTCATAATCCGGGCTGCCGTAACGAAGCCTTTCCATATCACACCACTTCTTACACTCTTCGATGGTGTTGAAATATGCTTCTTCGATTTGATCTAGAGGTAATTCTTGATTGTCAAAAGACCTTGCTGTGAATTGTTTAATCATAATTTTAACCTCCAATAAGTTGGTTGTTTACTTGATTGTTAACCACCGTTTCTTTACAATGATGTATCCTTCTAATTCAAGCGGAAGTTTTGGTCCAGCATCATCTTCAACTATCAACCCTTTAAGTTCGAATGCCCAAAGTCCCGGTCCGCTACGTTTGTGTTTGAGAGTGATTTGTTGTCTTCCAGAAATCGTTAATTTAACTGGCATAAATTGATTAGATCCCGGATCTATTTCAACGAAGGCCAATACTTCACGCCCCCCGTTGATCCAATAGGTTTTAGATTTACCCGCGTTGGATGTGAAACTTAAACTCAAAATGAGTATTATAATTGCACCTCCTATAATTAACTTTGTCATGTATCCTCCCGATTTGATTTAACTTCTGCCCTCATACTTGTTACATTGCTTTCATCCACAACAAGTTGATTGACAATATTAATGACATCTTGATTACAATCTCCTTTTGCCAGAGTGGTTCGAATGAGGTTTTCCTCAAGAATCTGATCGCGACCTTTTTCGATTCCACGCTTGAAAGATCTTCTGAATGTTGCAAGTATAACTAACTGGATTATTACTATAGTAATAAGTATTGCTATTACAGTCATTTGATTGCCTCCTATAGTTAAAAATAAATAGTTATATTCTTCTTTCAATTATTAATATATATAGTATTTGGAACAAAAAATGAAAGGGAGCTCGGGAAGGACTCCCTTTCATTTTATAAGGATATCAGTGCGGGCTGATATCCAGTGTTGTGACCTAGAACATGTGGAATTTATTCAGAAATACTGATACCTCATGTAAACAATACTACCAGGGGAAATGGTCACAACGAAATTAAAAAAGGACCACTCATAATCGAATGGCCCTTTTCGGGAGATGTACCATGCTACAGAAAAATATTATCATCTTGAATCATCTATTTGTGATTCATAGATTTTGGCATCTAATAAGATTTTATTCAATTATTAATATATATAGACAAAAAAAATATACTGGTTAAAAAGAGAGGTTGCCCTCCCTCTCCCATATCTTTCGATATGGATTAAATGTTTACTTGAAGATGAAGTTTATCAATCTTATCAAGAGTGACGTTCATGAGATTCATACTAACGATTGTGTTGAAGCAATCAATCTCATCGAGTGGATTTTTAAATGCGAAGATGAAGTTTTTCCCTTCATCTGTTCCATCGAAATGTCCATCATGAGCATCTACCATTGTGGTAATTTGTTCAAACGCTTGTGCTTTAAATCCAGTTAGTTTCATTTTATTTCTCCCGATAGTTTGTATGGTTGTTAGAAAAGGTTTAGGGTTGTGAAGCCGTAAGTAAAACTAAACCACGTTACAAGTATTGCTGTAGTTATTGCCAATCCACCAAACACACGAATCAAAATCCATTGGATCATATGTTTTGTAAATTGTTTCATGCTATCTCCTTCTATGCAAATATGTTTATTTTTACTTTATCATATTCTGCGTATATGAAATTTACCCAATCTGTAAAGTTCAGATTTGTTTCAGTAAAGTGCCACACTTCATAAATTTTAGGACTTCCCATTGCTTCTTCTTTAGACATGATCATCTCCTTGATTAAAAAGAGTTATTGGTTTGTTTCATCAATTAATATATATAGTAAAAAAATATATCCCAGTCTATATATATGATCTAGGATGATCCCTTTAGGGACCATCCTTTAAAATCAACAAAGTTCGGCATCATCTTTTGTAGCCTGATTCATTGCAGCATCGGGACCATTGACAAAAGGAATCAATTCTTTATCCTCGTCCCATTCGATAATTCGTATCATTTCAGCGTAGAAGTCTCCAACTAACATGGGGCTAGATGTTATAATATCTACACCTGTCACTTGATCGACTTGAGGATGTCTACACAATGCCCACATAAAAGATCTCTGCTCATGGATGCTCATAAAACGCTCGGGGAATACAAAGGTAAGACTACCTTCTATATTTCCAGGTTTGTGATAAAGTATATCTTCTATCATTCCTGATCCAAGATTCAACAAATATTCAAAAGCTTCATGTCGTGGTGGTCGATACTTTACAACACCGACCCTGGCCATGAATGGATACAGACCCCTTTTTTTGGGATCGTATTTGATATCTCCGAGCCAGTGTTCAAAGATATCACCTATTGATGTAGTAGGATTATTCATAGTTCCTCACTATTTATTGGTTAATATTATTTCCAATTCTTCTATAATTCCTTCAGCCGATTCAATGGAATATTTGTACAATCCCATTTGTTTTATAATTTTAGCATTGCGAGCTACGTTGACCTTTTGCCGAAGCATATATAATAGTTGCTCTATTTCTCTAATGACTTCTTTATTCATAATCTCTGACCGCTTCAGCTACCGGAATACCAACCGGTTGTAGCGGGCAACCATCGTCTGACCATTCGGCAAATCTGACGGTGAGTTTATTACCAATATCTTTCGGTAGGTCGATTAACATCTGTTTGCGATCCTCCACTGTACCCCTTGGACGAGCATCAAATTCAATGCCACTCTCAGTTATACATCTATAGACGACGCATCCCTCATCAGTGCCGGTGCCTTCTTTTCCTCCGACGATTTCAAATTCCTCATCCATGTATTCTTTCATCTTTTCAATATCATCAGATCTGTATTGAAAGATGTACATTCCATCAGAGTTCTTTAACATGGCGCCTTCAAACCCATTCTGAACACAATCATCATGATAAGCTTTTGCTTCAGTGTAGTTTTGTACTACAATTGTTGGGGTGAATATGATTGGGCATATCATGCCTTCATTTCTGGCTACTGAACCCAATTGAGTCATAGCAATCATGATAAGAGAAATTCTCTCTTCAAACTCCATCGTTTTATCTGCCAGATCATATAACCAATATTGTAATAGATGCTGATCTGGTTTGATCTTCTTGGTGTATGAACCAATCTTTTGAAGGCTCCACCCATGAACATATAACTCACCATGGACAGGCGCCGGCATTTCCATTGCAAGTAGCCATTTATCAAGATGTGCCAATGTTTCAAATAGGTGACCTCCCCTTGAATGATGTTGCATTACATCGGGAAGTAGAGGACCTTGTAAGCAGGTTTCTGCAAGATTACACACCCCATTCAATTTTGGTTGTATGAATGCTGGATATACAATTTTGCCCTTGCCTACGCCTTTGGCTAACTGTGGAAGCATAAGTCTTGGAGTATAGTTGTTGGGATCCATTTGTATAATCTCATAGTTGTCATCCCGCTTACCATTCCACGAAGATTCAATCTGGGAAACCGCTTGTTGAAATGGACTTGTTTCATTAGCCTTACCTATATTTTTACCCTTCCTTATAACCTTGGGACGTTCTGTGATTTTTCCATCAACGTATCCAGATCTGATAATAATGGTAGCCGACCCATCGTCATTTCCTTGAACCGCAGCCTCCCACTGTTTTATTTTTCCCTTACTGCTCACACCATAGAGCATGGGTAATGATTTAAACATTTACACCTCCGTTCACGACTTTCCATTGAGCTAAATATACTTCACCTCGTATAGTGCGAACCTGAAATTCTGTATCATCTAGTTCGCCGAGATCTTGATCATCAAGAAACAAATGATCATTATCCCCCGTATAAAGTTTAGTTCCTTCAAATACATTACCATTTATAATTACGTTCATTCAATTCCTCCTCCGGGAAAATTTCTGACTTCTTGATCATAGAATATGAGCGTTCGATTCATCTTTGCTTTATCCTTATAGAGGTTTACACAACCAGTTATGATCATCAGTGTTAGCAAGATCAACAATATTAATTTCTTCACATTCTCGTTCTCCTATGCTAATGTTGTTATAGTTATAATGTTCTCTCAATAGACTGCATTTGCGTAGCAGTATTAACAAACTACTTTCTGATTTACATGTAGCCAAGCAAATGCAGTCTGTACATGGGGATCTCATCAGTCAAAAAATGAGAATGAAAAACAGGCTCCGCTATCAGGATCACAATATGAAAATTGTAGGGAGCCACTTCTATCGTAATGATATTTTCCGCCGGGATATCTATGTGGATTTCTTCTATAATGACGATTCCAGTCACTCCAACGTTTCCAGTCGTGGTGATATCTGTAGTTTGGAATGCGAGGTTGTTGGCGTCTGTGTTTATTCCACCCCCGAGGCATGTGGTACCCATTATGATGTCCTTGATCTTGATCATTCTGGTATCCGCCTCGATTTTGTTGGGATCCTCGATCTTTCTTATAACTTCGATCATTATGGGATCCTTGCTTTTGCTTACCTCTTTTATCTGCAGCATTTACAGTTATGGTGAATGCTAACATCGTGATAAGAACTGTTACTAAAATTAAAACCTTCGATTTCATCTTTGAGCTCCTTTTTTAAAAAAAATTTTTGTGGGAGGATATTAAAAAAAGCACCCGAAGATGCCTTTCCCAGACTATGTCTGGATTATGATGCAGCATATGCAAATTCATATGCGTCGTGCAGATCTCTGAACTTGTCAGGATTGCCGCCTTTGTCAGGATGATGTTTCATTACCAATTTACGATACATCTTTTTTATTTCAGCCTTAGTCATTTTCTTCAGTTTACTAACCCGAACACCAAAAGACTTTGCAGCTGTTTTCCACTGCTTGTCAGCTTGATTCTTTTTAACCATACTAAATACTAGAATGTTAACCATGTAACCAGCACCAGTAGCTGCCGCCCAAATAGCAAACACTATAATCATACTTACAACGAAATCTTTAATATCGTTCATGATATATCCTCCCGAGATATAAGTTAATAAATGGTTGTATTTGTTTTATCATGTATTAATATATATAGATATTAAATTCATATATAATCGTATAAAAAAGGGGCGCTCAATATACGCCCCATTCTAGCTGATTAATAGGGCAAGGAATTATTCCTCAACCCAACCGTCACCGTCACAAGTTTCACAACCTGTGCCGTCTCCTGCTTCACACGGATTTCCTCCGCACTCAGGGCAGGGAACTGCTTCTGGCATATTGTAGCCCTCCTTTATTGAATTTGACTCCTAACAACATTTTATCCATTTTCCGTTTTCAAATATGCTTCCCGGATTTTCACCCCAGGATCGAAATTCACATTTGGAACAGGCCTTCGGTCCAAAATTGCATCCAAAACATTTCGGATGATAACCTTCCGGAAAGTCTGCTATCCACCAAGACTTCTTCAAGAATTCCGGTTTGATTATCAGCCACAATTTGTGAAATCTCAGTTTGATGATCTTTAGTTTGAATTTTTGGATTGGAGTAATATAAGGTCCACTCATGTAGAAAAGAATTCCAATTAGAATGGTCCCGGCGATAAACACAAACCATGTTGCGATCCCGATAAAAGTATCCATGTTCAATTGCCTCCTATAAAGTTAATGAGTTATTGTTATCTTCACTTATTAATATATATAGTATTTTGGAACAAAAATAAAATTGGGAGAACAGTAAAAAATTGAATCCGAGGATTCAATTTTCTATGACTATTGTCATATTAAACCTTAGCAGTCTTGAACTTGTTTTTCAGACCGCGTTTGATGTTTCCGTAATGATGTTTGGTTCTCCAGAAATCATTTTCGATTTCTCGAATAACGTAAGTGGCACCAACTGAAGCAACTATCATACAACCGATTGTAACGATTACATCTTTCATAATATCCTCCCGATAAATTTGAAAGTTAATACTTCTTTTATTCATACATTAATATATATAGTAGAGGAAATATAAAATGGATTTGTTAGATATCTATTTAAAAGAGATTTATGATAGTGATCTCATGAATAACTTTGTAGTTCGTTCGTCACCAATTAATGGGAATGGTGTGTTTTCGACTAAATCACATCGGAAGGGAGATTTTATAAATACTCATTTTGAACCTGGACAAAAGATTACAAACTTTGGAGCTAATCTTAATCATTCATCGACACCAAATGCTATTTCAAAGAAACAACCAGACGGTGGGTATAAAACATATGCGCAAAAAAATATTGATCCGAATGATGAAGTCACATTGGATTATACTATCAATAAAGATTTAGAGCAACCCCAGAAGGGGTGGAAATAATCAATTAGAGATCAACTCCACCCACTTCCATAGTCCTAAGCCAAATGTTATAATAAACAAAATAACTCCCAACACAAAAAATGTTATAAAGGAAAACACTTCAATGTTATTTCCTGTGGTATCTGCTAAATCTTTTGTATTAAGAAATGCTGTGTATTTGTTACATTTCTTCTTTATCATTGTTAATGGTCTGTCATGTGGTGCTGGATTACAAGTAGCTTGAACCAAACAAGTTTTACAAGGATGCGCTCTTTCAATTAAACTAACGAAAAATTCATCTAACATATCATCTCCTTTATTAATATCTATGAAATTTTGGAACAAATACAAAAGGGGGAACTATTATGGGTAGAGAAATATTGATTAAAACAAAACATCAAATTGAGGAATTAGAGGAACGAGTTGTTGTTAGAGAACCTCCTGAAACAGACAAAGTTGAAATTCAGATCGACACGTCAGATGAAGCAAGTATTTCCTTTTCTCCGAAATCTGACCCTCCACAAAAAGAGTCAAGCGATACAGTATTTGGTCAAGGATCAAATCCCAAACCTGAAGATGAAACTTATTTATCATTATTAAAGGGTACAACTTCAGTAAAGGCTAAAGTTAAAATCAAAGAAGAAGATGATGAAGACAAAGAGAAAATTGAAGTAAGAATAAGTAGTGACTCAGGAAAACAACCCAGTGCAGATTTAAACCCTTCTTATTATTCTGGACCAAAACCAAAATAAAAAAGGGGTGCCAAACTCACAAGTGAATTTGAGCACCCCTTCAAGATAAGGCGGTAAGACCCGGAATACGTCTCGCCACCTAAATAAAAGCATACGTTTAACGGCTTTCAGCCAAAAGCCCTCGCTGCATGCCAGAGCGAGTGAAGGAGCACACCACTAACTTCCGCCGTGTGCTGGGCGGATTAGCATATTATTATACCCGCCATATGCTAGGGCGAGGGAAATGTTGTTCCCGCAAACATCATCTCCTTGATCGGTAATAAAATGTGACTGTGTGGTTTAGGTCTACATCCGAAAATGCAGACCATTCCACTAATCACGATAACGCATCCCAGTATCCCAAATATTAGTACGGTGAACTCTGGGATGAACATCGGTATTCTCCTCCTCAGTTTGAATCATATGACATTTGTGAAGGGGTGGAACTTCCTTTCTAAAATAAGGCGAAAATTTATATGAACACTCCCCTCCGTCCCATCCATAACAATCTTGACATTTTTCATCTTTAAAATTTCCTGCATAGCTTTTGCTCATTTATTCCCTCCTGAAAATAGATTTGGTAGTTGAACCTGGTCCGGTTTAGGCGACCAGACCAGGCTTGTTAAGGAGGAAGCAGAGATGAAGAAAACTCTACTTCAGATATTAATATATATAGACGTCTGCCATTACATTAGTTTAGAACAAATACTAAATGAAAGGTTATGCGCCAAATTAGTAATGAACTCAGGAGAGGAGAAATGAATATACTACCAGATAAAATTAGGGTTTTGTACATTGAAGATGACCCCGATAGTGCGAAACTTACCATGAAATATTTAAAGCGAGCAACCATTTCAGAATTTAAGGTTGTTCATATGAGTACACTTAAAGAAGGGTTGGAATATCTTGAACTTGAATGTCAATTAGAGGAAGAATGTACGATAGATGTTATTGTGCTGGATTTGATCTTGCCAGATAGCGCAGGAATAAATACATACAAAACAGTTGTAGAGAAATGTCCTTTTATTCCAGTTGTTATTATTTCTGGGCATGGAGACATGGCGGTTGAGTGTGTTAGATTAGGAGCACAAGATTATCTTTTTAAACCCGATTATAATGGGGGAACCCTTACAAGATCTATAACATATGCTGTTCAAAGAGATTATATAGTGAAAAAATATGAAAGAGAAAGAGACATTTCTAAAATGTATCTCGATGTAGCTGGTGTTATGCTTTTAGTTCTTAATACAGATCAAACTGTTAATATGATTAATAAAAAAGGATGTGAAATTTTAAACTGCACAGAAGAAGAAGTTGTCGGAAAAAATTGGTTTAATACTTTTGTTCCTGAAAGAATTAGAGAAGAGGTTAAAGTTATATTCGATCAAGTAATAGCTGGAAATATAAAAGCTAGTGAATTTTATGTAAACCCAATTAGAACAAAAGATGGAAGTGAAAGATATATATCATGGCATAATACTTCAATAAGAAATGCTGATGGTAAAATTATTAAAATTTTAAGTTCCGGAGAAGATATAACAGACAAAAGAAAAATAGAACGACAGTTCAGACATCTAGTTGAATTTACAAGGGCTGGAATGTACACAATTGATTTTCTTTCTAATAAGTTTACTTATGTTAATGATGTTCTTTGTGAGCAACTCGGATATACAAGAGAAGAATTATTAGATATTGGACCATTTGATATACTAACAGATGTCTCTTTAAAGGAATGGATAAAGAGATGGGATGCATTAAAACGAGGAAAGTTTATTGATAATTCGTTTGAATATGAAGCTATAAGAAAAGACGGAAGTAAAGCATGGGCATTAGTTACTGCCGAGTTTGTTGAAGATGATAATAAAAAGATAATTGGTGCTAATGTTGTTGCTATCGACATCACTGAAAAGAAAGAGGCTCAACTCGTGCTGGATAAAAAGAAAATAGACGTCTATTTAGAACTGGAAAGAAAGGTGAATGAATGGACAACCGAATTAACTAAACGCGATTTGAAAAACGAGAAAAGTCTCAAAATAATTGATAACGAAATTCTATCAATAACACATACCCCCAATTCTGATGAGGTTACATAATGAGTGATGATAATATTCTGAGCAAGCTGTTCGATACGCTGCGTCATGCATCGGACAGAAATGAGGACGCAACCCAAAAATTAATTGTGCAACAACTCGATTTGGTTAGTCATATAAAGGGTATGCCAGTTTCTGAGTTGAGAAAAGCTCTTGAGAATCATGCAAAAGATTCTAAAAGTGATATTGACGAATGCTCCGGTAAAGTTGTAACCACATCCAATGATATAATGAAATATTTAAGTGAGATAAATAATAAAATAACTAAAATGTTGATAGCGCTTACTGTTGTAATTGCTGTCGCAACTGGTGGTTATTTTGTAATACGGTATGCAGCTGAAAAAGGAGCACCTCCCGCTGCATGGGAAGAAAGACTAAGAACTATTGAAGAAGATCAACACAACGATATAGATGAAAAGTTAGATGAGTTTATGAAAGAAATGCGGAAGGAGATTCGTAGAAATCACCCGGAGACAAAAGATGAGTCAATTCACAAGTAAGTTAATTGTAGAACCTATTGGAAAAGGTTTCTGGGAACTACAAGTGGGATTTGAATATCATGTTGGAACATATCCAAGCGATGAGATTATTGTTGTTCCAGCCGGATTTATTACAGACTTTGCAAGTATTCCAAAAATATTCTGGCCAATTATTTCCCCAACTGGAGAACATGGAAAGGCCGCAGTCATTCATGACTACTGTTATTATTCAGCATGTTATTCTAGATTGAGAAGCGATGCAATATTTTTAGAGGGAATGAAAGTTTTAAAGGTAAAAAAATGGAAGCGTGATGCTATGTATTTTGGTGTAGTTTTAGGAGGATGGAAAGCCTGGCACGATCACAGACAACGAGAAAAAAAGGAGCGCCACATCTAAAGCTCCTTTTTTATTGAACGACTATCCCAAGGATATAGTTTTTTCATAACGGACCGGAACCAGTTGTGTAACGAACCATCCATAAGCACCGAATATTTTATGAATGTGAGGCACACTCTTCGGAAAGATTTTAATTTTTCCTTGTTTCATTTCTCGATCCCTTCCCGAATAACCCGATCCACTTCTCATAATTTGAATAGAATATTCTTGTCTTTTCATAATAGTATCTCCCGATAAAATTTGAAGTTATTGGTTTCTTTCAATTATTAATATATATAGCGTCTCAAGTCAAAACTAAGAACAAAATATAAAATATGAAAGGATTAAAAGTTCATGGGAATTCAAGTAGTAGCACATACATCATATCTCGGCCACACCGGCTATAATAATCATTCAAAAAATTTCTTTTCAAACCTCAATAAATATATTCCGACTCGAGTCAGGAACTATACGATTTGCGGTGATTTATCATATCTCACAAAAGAGCAACATGATATAATCATAGAACAGAAATTTGACAGCGCTCCATGGAAGGCAGGAACTCCTTTTATTCCAAATCCGGATGACCTCCAAGTAAATATAGTCTTAAACGAAAGCCATCATTATTTCTTTTACGATCATTATGAAAGTCCAATGATCGCTTATAATGTATGGGAAGCAACAAGACAAATTCCCGAGTATTTCAATCGAATCCTTCAATATGACCAATTCTGGTGTCCAACCCAATGGCAAAGACAATGCACAATAGATCAAGGTTATCCGGCAGATAGAGTTAAGGTTGTTCCAGAAGGTGTTAATGGCAATGTATTCAAACCATCCACTGATTCAAATGTTAGAAATCAACTATGCCTAAAATACGGTATTCCTCCCGAAGCGTTTGTCTTTATGATTTTTGGTAGATGGGATACTCGAAAATCAACTACTGAAATGGTTAGAGCGTTTGTTGATAATTTTGGAAATAATGGAAATGCATATCTCGTACTATCTGCTGATAATCCATTTGTTACAGATCAATTTAAATCAACAGAAGAACGATTAAAACACCATGGACTCGAAAGCGAGTTCATTAGAGTTTTACATTTTCCACCAAGAGAAGAATATGTCAATTGGCTTCAACATGGCGATTGTTTGTTAAGCTGCTCGAGATCCGAAGGTTGGAATTTACCTCTACTGGAAACTATTTCATGCGGAACTGTTACGATTGCTTCAGATTGGGGTGGACATTTAGAATTTGCTGATGGTATATCACTTAAGGTTGATGTACCAAAAGAACTTCCTCCTAAAGATCTTTTTATGATTGGAGATGATTATGATGTTGGTGTTTGGGGTGAACCTGATTTTGAACATCTAGGTCATGTTATGAAAAATGCATATAACAACTATACTGAATATAAACCAACTGCTTTAAAGATGTCAAAATTCGTTCGTGAGTTATATACCTGGGATAATGCTGCAAGAAAAGCCGAAGGATATATTAAAGAATTGGCAAAAAAGCATTATGTTATCAAAGAGGAAAATAAGAGAAAAATCTTCGATGTTAAATTTGACATTACAGAGGATAATCATCCCAAGGTTACATTCTCAGCATTACACAAAAAATATTCAGTTATAAAAGTAATTGTAAGAAATATAAATGGTCAGATTTTATATGAAAATACATTTGATGCTATAAAACCGAGACTTGAATACTGGATGACTGCAACAACTCCCATAACCCAAATTGATGGAATAACAGTTCAGTTCATTGATCATGAAAATAACCTCTTACAAGCTGATACAAAGAAATATCGAAGCGAAATTCCTAAGGTTAGTTTTGTTACCTCATTTTACAATGCTGAATCATTTGTTGACGAACTTGCTGATAGTGTATTATCTCAAACTCTTGGAGATTGGGAGTGGATTGTCACCGATGACTGGAGTGACGATAAAACAAAAGAAAAGGTTGAGCATCTTACGAAATTAGACCGAAGAATTAAGTATGTTGATCAAAGTCATAAACAAGAGGTCTACTGGAATCCTCATAAATACGCAAAGGGGGATATCATTTGTGCCATTGATGCTGACGATGTTATAGTTCCGAAGACCGGCGAGATACTTGCTCATTTTTACGAAAGACATCCAGAAGTTAATTGTATTCATGTCAATGCTAACTATCATTTAGAAGAATTTACGGGATTCTCTTCATTTAGAAATTCCTCGTTTGCTCGCCTTGATAATTATGATAGCATTTTACAAAAACACCTACCATATCTCAACAATGAATCGGGTTATGAACGAATTGGACAAATGTTTGGTGCTATTAGATCATATAGAAATCCCGGGCCAGACTTTGATTTCAATGATGGTGATTATAAAATGGGAAAACATGAAGATCTTGCTAAATTGCTAAGATTGGAAGAAATTGGCATTCCCATGTATTTAAATCGAACTCTTTACAAGGTAAGAATGCGAGAAAGTGGGTCAAATTCCGGATCTTGGATGGATTATGGTGGAGACACTGAATTTGAGAAAATGAGAGACACGGCAGATAAGAGAAGAAAGAAATCCTTTAAACATGCACATGATTATGACTCAATTCGTGAAGAATTGTACGCATTTTTATACAGTGATTTGAATGATGAAAGCGGAAGGAAAAAAGTAGCATGTTTGGGGTTTGACTTATCGGATAAACAACAAGAATTGGTTAAAATAATGTATTTTGATCATGATCTGATGTTTGAAGAAATCAATCAAGATGTTGACTATGTGTTTGGTATTATAAGAACCAAAAATGACATGGAAATGTATGAAGAAATGGTCAGCGATTTGAGAAAAGCCCAAATTAACTTCTTTTTCATTAATGACGCATGGGAACCGACCTTTTATGACCTTGAAGACGGAAGCAATTACTTTAAATTCTTTTCAAGGTGCAAAGATTGGTTAGTTAGTAAACGTCCATTTATGTGGACAACATATCTTTACAAATATTGCTCAATTATTTACGATCTCGAGAGAAAACCGATTAAGTTGAATCTTGGGTGTGGTAATGATATTCGAGCCGGTTATATAAATGCGGATAGATACAACAATACAGGAAATGTTGATTTGAGCTGTGATTTGAACTCTATTCCATTCAAAGATGGTTATTTAGATGAGATATATACGTCTCATGTATTTGAGCATATTCCTATGAATGAAATGTATGCGACAGTCGAAGAATGGAAACGAGTTTTAAAGCCAGATGGAAATATTATCATCAGATGTCCCAATTTGGAGCATGAAGTTAACATTTGGTTAAATGCTTCAGATGAGAACAAGTGGCGTGAAACACACAGAATTTTTGGAAGTCAATCACATGCAGGAAATTCGCATTTTTGTGGATTTAGTCCTGGTAGTTTAAAAGCATTTCTTGAAACATTCGATTTAAAAGTTTTAGATGTTAGAGAACAGGATAATGGCTATGGTAACGAGATACGAGTGCATGCTCAAAAATCAAGTGAAACAATACAGAAGCCTGCCTCTTATATATGCCATTTTGTTGATGGCCCATATCTCGAAATGAGAGGTGAAGAGAATAAGAATCACTTTGTGGCTGATTTTTTAGATCCTGATAACCATTCAAGCGTACATCAAGATCTTATGACTATAAATCATTGGACAAGACCACATCGAAAATACTTTACAAATTGGCATATTCAAGTTCATAGAAATGGTAGACTTGATTTCGATCATAAATTCGATGCCAAGGGAAAAAGGATAATGATTAGCTTCGATACAAAATCCCTTGGTGATACTCTTGCTTGGATTCCTTATATGCAAGAATTTAAAAATAAACACGGATGTGATCTTCATGTTTCAACATTTTGGAATAGATTATTTGCCCCTCAAAAACAATATTCAGATTTAAATTGGGTTATGCCAGGAGCAATTGTTGAAAATCTATATGCTTCATATATGATTGGATGTCATGATAATGATATGAATAAAAACAAAACCAATTGGAGAGCAATTCCATTGCAACAGGTGTGTACCGATTTCTTGGGATTGGAATATAAAGAAATTGTCCCAAAAATGCAGTTACAAGAGAATCGTGGTAGAAAGATAAAAGAGAAGTATGTCTGTCTTTCTGAGTTTTCAACTTTTCAATGTAAACTTTGGAATGTTCCATATGGGTGGCAAGATATTGTTGATTATTTAAATGATTTAGATTATAAGGTTGTAGTTATAAGTAAAGAGGCAACTAAGTTAGAAAGAATTGTTAATAGAACCAATCGTCCAATCAACGAAACTATTGATACTATTAGACATTGTGAATTTTTCCTTGGAGTGAGTGCGGGTCCATCATGGTTAGCATGGACTCTTGATAAACCCGTTGTATTGGTCTCGGGTTATAGTGCACGATGGGGCGAGTTTAAAACCAAAATAAAGCGAGTTATAAACCAGGATGTGTGCCATGGATGTTTCAATGATCCAACTGCCCCATTCGACCGAGGGGATTGGAACTGGTGTCCACGTCAGAAGGGAACTCCAAAACAGTTCGAGTGCACCAAGAAGATAACTGTAGACATGGTAAAACGAGCAATTGACGAGATTCTAACTGAAAACTACGATATTATTGATTATTAACTGGTAATAATTCTAGAACAAAATATAAAATTGACCGGGTATCCTTAGCAGAGAAATAACTTAAATCAAACGGAACCCACTATAAGGAAACTATAGGTATGCTACGAGATGTTATCACTAGATCGCAGCTTGATCCTGGGATCGAATGGCGCGGTGAATGGGTAGATGGTACATGTTATGTTGTTAATGACCTTGTTGGAAACACCGGAAACGCCTATATTTGTATTCTGGATCATTGCGCAACACCAGTATCCGAACCTGGGGTGGGTGTTGACTGGCAAATATATTGGAATTTATTTATAGATGGTACGGCTGGCACATCTGGTAGCAGTGGAACATCCGGTGCAGGGGGTACAAGTGGATCTTCAGGAAGTTCAGGATCATCTGGTTCAAGTGGAGCGACGGGTACATCTGGCAGTAGTGGAAGCTCGGGTAACTCGGGAACGTCCGGATCTTCAGGTACATCTGGATCGTCAGGCGCTGCTGGAACGAGCGGAAGCTCTGGTTCATCGGGCGCAACGGGCACTTCAGGCAGCAGCGGGTCTTCTGGTAGCAGTGGATTAGCAGGAACATCTGGGTCTTCTGGTACTTCGTTCCCTTCAAATATTGTAGATCCTCAAGAAGATGATATATTAGTTTACGACTCAACCACTATGGTTTGGGTCAATGAACCAAATACCGGCGGGAGTGGTTCTTCAGGTACATCCGGAAGTTCAGGAACCGTAGGAGAATTAAATGACATTCCTAATGTCGATGTACCAAATCCAAATGACGGTGACGGCTTAATCTATGATTCAACATCCATGTTGTGGATTAGTGCTCCAGGCGGGGGTGGAGAAAGTGGAACATCAGGATCAAGTGGCGCAGCTGGTACTTCGGGTAGCAGCGGAAGCTCAGGAACATCCGGATCAAGTGGATCTAGTGGATCTTCTGGTTCGAGCGGCAGCAGTGGTACGTCTGGAAGTTCTGGAGCTAGTGGGACAAGTGGTTCATCAGGTTCATCAGGGTCATCAGGTACTTCGGGAAGTAGCG
>Ga0307380_10003682_pt1 | contig 21040 bp, 22 predicted proteins | sample UN3MG_FD_202239 | JGI IMG/M metagenome (GOLD analysis project Ga0307380, IMG submission 202239) | Soil microbial communities from Risofladan, Vaasa, Finland - UN-3 | ecosystem: Environmental > Terrestrial > Soil > Coastal area > Acid sulfate soil | place: Finland: Risofladan, Vaasa | collected... | reverse complement strand
GGATATTATCCAATCACGGTAAAAGATTAAGGTATATGACTACCCTCTTGGGAGATATCACCTTCTACAAAAGGTTATATCAGGACAGAGGTGGTAAATACCTCTATCTCTTAGATGAAAAGTTGGGCCTTAGCAAGAACCAACGGGTAAGTAAGGCATACCAAAAGATAGAAGGTCTCTTGGCCTTTGTGAGTGGTATGGTCTTCCCCCGATAATTCGGACACTTAGTTAAGACACTTTGGTCATTTTCTCATATTCCTCAGGACTGTAATAACCGATAGAGGAATGTAATCTTTCTCTGTTGTAAAAGATTTCAATGTATTCGAATATATCTCTTCGAGCCTGTCTCCTTGTTTCATAGGTTTTCTGATAAATCAATTCCACTTTTAAGGTACGATAGAAACTCTCCATCACGGCATTATCTGAAGCAGTTACCTTTACGGCTCATGGAACATAGTATACCATTTTTTAAAAGAAGTAGTTGATATAATTCGCTGGCATATTGGCTACCACGGTCTGAATGCAGAAGTAAGTCAACAGAAAGTTTTCTCTGTTTGATAGCCATATCTAATGTGGCAATAACTAATTCTTTGGTTAACCTTTCTCTTAATGACCAGCCGATAATTTTACGGGAATAGAGATCCATGATGGTAGCCAGGTATAGCCAGCCTTCTTTGGTGTAAATGTAGGTGATATCGGCGACCCAGTATTGATTGGGTCTCTTTGGTGTAAACTGGCGATTCAGGTGATTTTCGGCTACCGGCTGGGAATGTCTGGAATCGGTGGTTACTTTGTATTTTCTTTTAGCTACAGCCTGGATAGCAAGCTCCTGCATTAACCTTTCCACCCGCTTTTTACCAATAGCATAGCCTTCCCGTAATAGTTTTTGGTAGATACGGGGACTGCCGTAGGTTTTGCGATTATGGTTATATATTTCCATTATCTTCTGTTTTAATTTCATATCTTCTATCCTTCTCTTACTTAGGGGATATTTGACCCAATCATAATATCCGGACCGGGAAACCTTAAGGGCTTGGCACATCTTCTTGACACTAAATAATTTAGTGTGTACCCGGATAAACCGATAGCGGTCTACGGTTTCTTGGTGAAGATGGCCAAGGCTTTTTTTAGTATATCACGCTCTTGGGTAATATCAATAAGTTCTTTTTTGAGTCTTCTGCTTTCCTCCTCCTGGGGAGTCAAATTTTCTTTGCCATGACCGGGGAAGGCCAGTTGGCCACGCCTACGGTATTGGGTGCGCCAACGATTTAAATTATGGTGTGAAATTCCCAGATCCTGGGCAACTTCTTCTATGGTCTTTCCTGATGTTAGGCTGTACTCAACTGCCTCTTTCTTAAATTCCTGGGTATATTGTCTTTTCTTCATATTATTTGAACCTCCAATTGTTTTATTATAGTCTTATCTTGGTGTCCGGCAAAGCGGGGGAGGTTCAATTTATGATTTATGTAATAGAATGGGAATTACCGATGCTGGAGATAATTACCAACGAATAAAAAAAGCTTTAGAAAGGATACGAATGACCGGAATAAAATCAGAAGGGGCTTTTTATCATAAAGGAAAAAAGGAATGGACATCAAAGGTTTTTGGATTATATGATAGTATTATTTTTAGAGGCGAAAAATTAGAAGACGGCTCCATCGCAGAAAAAAATTTATTATATTTAGGAAATATTTATCTGCAGAATCTAAACTCTTTCAACATAAAACCGATTGATTATACTTATTGGCGAAGCCTCGAAAGTAAAATAGCCTCCAGGCTCTATGAAATTTTAGGGATAAAATTTTATGGGATAAGGAATAAAAAAGAAGGTTTTATACGTTATAAATATTCTACATTATGCCAGCTCCTTCCGGTAACTCCCCACGAATATATTTCTTCAGCTAAGCGACAGTTAAATCCCGGCAATAATGAACTTAGAGATACCGGTTTTATTTCAAAATATGAGTGGAGCGAGAATGGTAATGAAGATTGGCTTATCTATTACTGGCCAGGAGAGAGAGCTAAAGAGGAAATGAAAAGGGCAAAGATAAAAAACATTGATGATCGGACAGAAGAATATCTACCAGGTCCAAAAGAGGAAGTAAAAAAATATTCTAAAAACCTGTCTGCGTGCAACGCACAGGCAGAGCAGATTGATTTAATTAATAAATTAGTTAAATTAAATGTTTCCAAAGTAACCGCTGAAAACCTAATAAAAAATAGTGGTCAAGAATTAATAGAAAAGTGGATTGAGGCAATTAATTATTCTAATGCTGATGATAAAGCGGCTTATTTAGTGAAGGCAATCAGAGAAAATTGGCAGGTCCCCGAAGAATATTTAAGGGAAAAAGAAGAGAAACAACAAAAAGAAAAAGAGGGGAAAATAGAAGATCTTAGAATAAAGCTAAAAGAAGAGGAAAGTAAAAAAAGGCAGGAAGAGATTAAAAAGATAGAGCAAATTTATAGTTCTCTTGACCCTTTACAGCGGGAAGAGATAAGAATAGAAACAGAAAACAGGCTGCCTGATTTTTGGAAGGCGCAATTAAACAAGGAAAGAATTAAAGGAAAAACATCAAAAATGCTCGAGGTTGTCCTGGAAGAAAAGAGAAGAGAGATAATAAAAGAATGGATTAAATCCGGAAGAATTAAAGATAAGAATAATAAACAAAAGACAATATCATGAATCATAAAAATATTATTTAAAAATAAATCTCCCCGCAGCTGAGCTACAGAGTATCTATTTTCCCCTAAAACATACTAATTTACTGATATCATATATAACTTTTATATTTTTTTTAATTCCTTGATTTCTTATATATTTACTTATTCTATCTTCACTACTAAACTTGCTTACAGTATTTTAAAAGAATTTATCTGACCAAAATTTCCCATCCCATAGCTGTTTTTTACTTAGGAAGTTTTTCAAATATCTTTTTGATAGTTATACTTTTTATTTAATCCTAGCAGGGCTGTGTGTGTGGCCTGAACAATATAAGAGATTAAGGGTTTAATATTGGCAAAGTGTAAATAATAAAAATACCCAAAAATATAGCACGATTGGGCTCAATTAAATATTTATCCGGATTATGGCGGTAAAATAGAAAAGGGATAGAAAAAATAAATTTGACTTTTCTCAAAAAAAAATTTATTATAATATTACATACAATTATTTATTAAATATTAAAATGTTTTAGTAAATAAAATAACATTTATAGGAGCTTATATGGATTCTTATAAAAAAAACAATCCTAATTTAGAAAAGTATGTTCCGCTTGTTAAGACCATTGCAGAGATGTTTGGTAAAAAATGCGAAGTGGTAATTCATGATTTTAGTAATCCTCAACATTCTATTATTGTAATAGAGAATGGTCATGTAACAGGAAGAAAAATAGGTGACCCCATTACTGATCTTGCCTTATCCGTCTGGAAGGAAAATGGTTATGAGAATAAAAAGATAGACAGGATTATTAATTATAAAACTAAATCAAAAGATGGAAAAATGTTAAAATCTTCCACGGTTTTTATTAGGAATAATCAAAAAAAGATCATTGGTTGCATATGTATTAATTATGATATTACTGTACATTCAATGTTTTATAAGGTAATGGATGAGTTTTGCAGTACAGTTGATTTGGAGAGGGAAAAATCAGAGAGGGATATTGAAACTTTCACTAGTGATGTAAATGAAGTTCTGAAAAATATTATCCAAGAAGCAATTGAAAAAATCGGTAAACCAGTTTCCCTAATGCAAAAAGAAGATAAGTTAATAGTGGCGAAGTTAGCTGACGAGAAAGGAGCTTTTTTAATTAAAGGGGCAATTAGTCAATTTGCCAAAGAGATTAATGTATCACGTTTTACTATTTATAATTATTTAGAAGAAATAAAAGCAAGCAAATAAATTAAGAATTTACGAAGGGAGCATTTATGAAAAAGGAAATTATTATTAGCAAAAAAGTACCGGCATCAATTGGACCTTATTCTCCCGCTTTAAAAATTGGGTATTTGGTATTTGTCTCAGGTCAGTTGCCTATTGACCCTGTTATTGGAGAAATAGTAAAAGGAGGGATTGAAGCACAAGTAAGAAGATCATTAGAGAATTTAAAGACAGTTTTAGAATCTTACTCGATTGGTATGGAGAACGTAGTAAAAACAACCATCTTCCTTAAGGATATGAATAATTTTTCCCGGATTAACAAGATATATGGTGAATACTTTACCGGTCAATTTCCTGCCAGAAGTTGTGTGGAAGTATCACGTCTTCCCAAAGATGCGGACATAGAAATTGAAGCTATAGCTTTTTGTGATTAGTTTAGATTGAAAATATTTTAATTATATTTTTGGAGAGAAACTACATTGGAAGAAAGTCAAAAAGGGTTGCTTGAATTGTTAAAAGAAGGGATTAGTCCGGCCACAGGATGTACCGAACCTATTGCAGTAGCTTATGCAGTTGCCGTGGCTAAGGAGCAAATTGAAGGCCATCTGGAATCGATTCATATTCAAGTGGATTCAAATATCTACAAAAATGGTTTAATGGTAACCATTCCTGGCACAAGTGAAAAGGGTTTAGTAGCCGCTGCAGCTTTTGGATTTATCGCCGGAGATGCCAAAAGAAGATTTAGAGTCATAGAAGGTTTAACAGATAAAAATATAACAGAAGCCAGGCAATTAATCAAAGAGAAAAAGATAGAATTAAGTTTAAAAAGATATTGTACAGGGCTGGATATCGAAGTCACCATCTTGACAGATAGAGAAAAAGTAAGGGTCATTATTTTAAACACCCATCTCAATATAGTAAGTATTGAAAAGATCAATCTAAATACCCAATTTAAACCATTTGTCAGAAAAGAACAAAAAGCCGATACCTTTAAGCAGCAGATTCAAAAATATACCCTGGAAGATTTCCTTCGTTTTAGTGACCAAGTACCGCTTGAGAAATTATCACTGTTGGAAGATGGAGTCAATATGAACCGGAAAATTGCTCGGGAAGGTATGACCATCAAGTTGGGTGTGGGAGTCAAATTAAAGGAAATGATCCTTGAGGGAATAATGTCGGATAATATTATTACTCGAGCCCAGGTCTTGTGTGCTGCTGCCTCCGAAGCAAGGATGTCCGGTAGCAAACTTCCGGTTATGAGTACAGCAGGAAGTGGAAATCATGGTATTACTGTATTTTTAACCAATTATGCGGTAGCAGAAAAGAGGAATTTATCTAAAGAAAAATTGATAAGATCTCTTGCTTTATCTAATTTAATTACTTTCTTTATAAAATCATATACTGGTACCCTATCAGCGATGTGTGGTTGTGGAGTAGCGGCGGGAATAGGAGCAAGCGCTGGAGTAGTATATTTATTAAGCAGAAATAAAGAGCAAATTTTAGGATCCCTATATAATATGGTAGGTTCGATTTCTGGTACGATTTGTGATGGGGCTAAAAACGGTTGTGCTTATAAATTGGCTCTTGCCTCAGGATGGGCAGTGCAATCTGCATTGCTGGCTCTAAAAGGTGTGATTATTAATAATACTGATGGTATTATAGATCCTGACTTTAAGCAATTATTTAAGAATTTAGGCTATTTGTGTGATCCCGGAATGATTGCTACAGACCAGGCAATATTAGATGTAATACTAAAAAAATAAGGTAGAAGTTTAAAGGATAAAGTATGAAAATAATTTAAATAAACTTTGAAATAATTTTAAAATATAAAAAAATAAATAGAGTACAAATTGGTATCCAGTAAAGCGGGAGAAGCTCAATAAGAGAGATTGTTGATGAACCTATTACAAATTATAAAGTAACCTATGGAAAAAAATTAATAGAAAAGATTAAGAGTTTGCTAAATGAGGTTGGGTTAGAAGCGGAACACATGTATAGGTATCCTCATGAATTTAGCGGAGACCAGAGACAGAGTTAGGGTTTGCTAGAGCCTTGGCTTTAGATCCTTAGTTTTCTTGTTCTTGATGAGCCTACTTCAGCTTTAGGTATTTCCGTACAAGCAAAAATATTAAATCTTTTCTTAGATCTACAAGAGAAAAAGGGGTTAACCGATCTTTTTATCTCTCATGATTTAAGTGTCATTAAGTTTGTTAGCAATAAGGTTGGAGTAATGTATTTAGGGAAAATAGTTAAATTGGCTTCAAAGATTGATTTGTTTAATTCGCCATTACATCCATATACTCGAGTTCTTTTAAATTCGATTCCAATAGTTGACTTTAGATATCAAAAAAAAATAAAAGATTTTCAATGAGAAGTTCTTGGTCCTATAGACCTTCCTAATGGATGTAGATTTAATACTTGATGTAAAATAGTTAAGTCTATTTGTAAACAAAAAAACCTATATTGAAAGAAATGTCTCCGGGTCACTTTGTGGCTTGCCACTTATTAGTATAAAAAAGTGTTTTTTTAAAAAAAGAAAAATAGAAAAAAAATTAAGAACTATTAAAAAATAGAGAATTAATCTTTTATCTCAAATTTTTGTTTATAGGAGTACTTAAGAAGAAAAATTATCCTAATGTACTAAGAAGTCAGGTTGAGAGATTATCGAATACAATATCCAGATAGATTGCATCCATATATGTGATGATAATTACACTAAAATATACGGTAAGCGAAATAGTAGGTAGAACAAAATGTCAAAATTATAGGAACGGACATTAGAAAAACTAATGCCGATGTTATGTTATATAGTATGGATAAAGCTTCTGGTGCACCAACTGCCGGATTAATTATCGGAAAAGAAGAAGTAATGGTATCCCTTCGCAGGGCTTTAGGTGTGCACGGAGATAGATGGGGGACAGGTGCTTTTCACGGAAAAGCTGCCTATGTCACTATCGACCCAGGCAAAGAGGCTTTAGTAGGGGTAATTGCTGCTCTTAAGGTTTTAAGAGATTACCCGGAGAGATATAAAAAATCTATGGATGATTTATACCAAATAGCAAAAGAAGAATTTTACCAAATTAGCCCTAAGATAAAAGATGAATTTGTAATTTCTAAATCTTATAATTCCACAACTGTGGAAATAAATTATGAAAAAAGCTGGGAAGAAGGGGGATTAAAAATTCCTATTTTCTCTATTGAAGATATGTATTCTGGAACTAATATTTTCCAGGTCGGTATGAGTCAAATGGGCATAATTCCAACTATTGCCTATGATGCCAATATCTTTATTTCTTCTGGATTAGGTACTACCGATGAAAACGGAAACTTAATCGAAGAAAGAGCAAGGTGGGCTATAAAAGCTCTGGTGAAACTTATTGAAATTACCTGTAATTATGCTGGGACAATAAAGTATTAATTATTTATCCGACATATAATAAAAAATAGAAAAAGGTAGATAAAGCTGTTGTAGTTATAAGAGGGAGGTGATGTGTAAATCAGGGAAGAAAATAGAGATGAGTTTAGCAAGAAATCTGAGTAAATATTTCATACGCAGATTTTGGGTAAAATTAAATTTGGAGGTATTTATTGTTGAACGAAGAAAAAATGGTAGCTAATGTAAAAAAAATTATAAATGAATGCTGTAAAGTAAAAAAAGGTGAAAAAGTGGCTATTATTACCGACACAAAACAATCGCCAAAAATATATATGGCCCTATTTGATGAAGCAAAAAATAGCGGTGCAGAACCTATTGTAATCATAATGAAGCCTATAAGTCCTGGTGGTGAACTGCCGTTTCTAGTTAATATGGCAATTAGAAATGCCGACTTATTAATCACACCTACGTCAACATCCGTATATCACTCTAAAGGCATAAGAGACGCATGCCTCGGCAACAAGGCAAGGCTTCTTGCATTATCTGAATGTGATGAAAAAACTTTAGTAGAAGGAGGTATTAATGCTGATTTTCTAAATATTAGTTACTTAGCCAAGAGAATTGGGAAATATTTTGATAAAGGGGATGTAGTAAAGCTGCTTACTCCTGCTGGAACGGATCTTGTAGCAAAAATTGATGGAAGAAAAGGATACGTTAATACTGGTTTATGTCATGAGCCTAAGCAAATGGTTGGATTGCCAACGATTGAGGTATTCATAGCTCCAATAGAAAAAAGTGTTAATGGTACGATTGTAGTAGATGCAAGTTGTTCGGGAGGTGTAGGAATAATTAATGAACCAATCTATTTAACTGTCACCAACGGAAGGGTTGTATCAATTGATGGCAAAAAAGAGGCAGCGATATTAAAAGGCTTGTTGGAAAAGGCTAACAATGAAAACGCTTATCAAGTTGCTGAAATAGCCGTGGGTTTGAATCCAAATTGCAGGATAACAGGAAAGATAGTAGAGGATGAAGGAAAATATGGAACGTGTCATGTAGCTTTGGGAAATAATCTAGCGTTTGGTGGAAAAAGCAACGCACCTCTCCATATTGATATGGTTCAGTGGAAACCAACTTTATTAATAGATGATATCAAAATATTTGAGGAAGGAGAAAAGATGATTTAATACCGAGAATCTGCGTGAGCCTTTGGAAAAACAGGCTTAACCCATTGATATATAAGGAATACGAGGAATTTAACTTTTCACTCTAAAGGTGGAGCAAATATATACAAAAAGTGCTATTAAAGCGGTATAAATAGTGTTATTGACCTATTAAAAACCAAAGAAAGGGAGAACTTAATGGCAGATTGATAAGATTGAATTTATAGCAAAAAATCTCACCTCAAATTCGGGAATTTTGCTACTCCTTAATTATACAGAGGAACAAAGGATATTTCAAGAACCTGAGAAATAAAGATGAACTACTTGAAAACCTTGATTTGCGGCGGTTTTATAGGTACAGATAAGATAGAAAAGTTTTTTAGAGACATAACTTTAAAATCTTTAAGAAGTTGCTCAAGAAGAAAAAGCTTAGAAAAATAGCGATTGACATAGACAGCAGAGCAGTTAATGTTGAAGGAAATCAGGAAGGAGCCGTTAAAGGATACAATCCTGACCACAAAGGGGATAACTGTTATACTATTCTGATGGTATTTTATGATGGATTAAAGGCTTATATTACAGGCTTTATGCGTTCTGGAAATACATACACCTCTAGTGGGGTGCTACCGAAATGATAAAAGAAATCATTGTAAACCTCCGAGATAAAGCGGTAAACATCATTTTTTTAGAATGAACAGCGGTTATAAAGACGAAGAAATTGCAGAAGTTATTGAAGAAGTAGGGGAATAGTATGTTGTAAAAGCTAAGGAATATTCTAAACATGCTTGATAAAGGTTATGGCAGACCAGTTAAAATTTAGGAAGATTATGGCTATTAAAAGCAGGCTGTGTTTGTTTTATAATAAAACCTATGGAGTAAAACTAGGAAGTTTGCAATTGTCAGGTAATTAAAATCGGAAGGAGACAGAAAACAACTTAATGCTGGTATACAACATATTACTGCTATTCAAAAATGGATAAAGTTTCAGCAAGCAAGTATAGGTAGTGGATACTGACATTCAGGTTAAAATATGTGTTTGTGGCGGGTAAGATTATAAGGGCTACCAGATGGACTATATTGAAGTTTCTGGAAGGGGTATCCTTACAAAGAAATAAAAAGCTGTTATGAGAACAAGAACTGTGGATAAAGGAGAATTTTTAAAACAAACTTATCTGTGGATAGTTTAATAGCTTTGTTATTTTTAACGGAGAAAAAATAAAAATAAAAATTTCGTTGAAAGGAGGTGAAGAAAACAGCAGATTTTGAATGTAAATTTGCAAATTCATGATGAGATGAGATTTATGAGGATTTCATTAGATGAATTTAGCAAAAAATTTGCGTAAATATTTCAGACACGATTTTTGGTTAGATACAACAAAAAAAGAAAGGAGAATAAAAAAATGAGCATTATTGATGGACTAAAAAAACTCTCACAAGAGGATTCGGATGTACTTAGAGCGCCTACTTTAGAGCAAAATCAACTTACTTGGCCTGCTCTAAGCATAATGTTTATTGGAATGTGGTTCAGTATGTGGGCGGTGGTAATCGGCTTTACTATAGGGACAATGTTACCTGCTGGGCAGGCTATTGTTGCTTGCTTTTTAGGCTTTTTGAGTACAGGTATATATATGTTTTTGGTGGGAGCGATCGGAGCAAAGACAAAACTTTCAACTGCATATATAGTTGAAAGAGGAGCTGGCAAAATTGGAGCAGGATTTTTTGCATTGAGTGTTGTTATTATTTATTCTTGGGCAGTAGGTATGCAGGCTGATGTTGCGGGCAGGACTTTGGCAAATGCCGTAGGTGCTCAAAATCCCAGTATTTTTTCAGGTATTTTAGCGATTATTATGGTATCAACTGGTATCATAGGGATAAAGGCAATTAAAAAACTTAGTTGGATTGCAGTTCCAGTTTTTTTAATTACTATGATTGTTATTGCTCTTATCGGTATTAGTAAAAGCGGGGGAATAGCAGCGGCTTTATCAAATACCGTGGAAGCAAAAATTTCTTTTGGTTTAGCATTTACAATGGCTACTGGTGCATGGATAAGTTTCGCTACAATGGCGCCGGATGTGACGAGGTTTGCAAAAACACCTAAAAATGTATTAATATCCTCTTTGTTATCATTTGTCATAGGTTCAGTTTTACCTATCATCGGGGTTTTTCTTGCTACCACGATGAGGACTGCTGAAATTGGCGAGGTCTTCAAGTTGTTTGGTTTACAATGGCTGGGCTTTATTGTCGTATTTGCCGCGGCCTGGACAACCAATGATAATAACACCTACTGTGGAGGACTTGCCCTTGCAAAACTTACTAAAATGGACAGAAGAATAGCTACAATGATTATAGCTTTAGTAGGTGTGGTTTTAGCTTTCTTGGGAGCGGGTGCAACGGATATTATCGGCAAATCGCTTGGCTGGTTAGTTTCTGTAGCAGGTCCGGCCGGCGGTATTATGATTGGAGAGTACTATCTGTTATCTAAATATGGAACTAAGAAAGTTAAAACGTCTGGTATACCTGGTTTCATAGCTCTGTTATGTGCCACAATTTTAAGCTTACTTAGTGAGGGGGGGCTTAAGCCAATAATTCTTGTTCCGAATTTTATAGTTGGCATAATATCTGGGATGGTACTTTTATATGTATTCGTAAAAATTGAACAGAGACTTATAAATAGTGACACAGAAGAAATAGTTGCTTAAAAATAATTATAATTAAAGGAGGAAATATTAATGGGATATAGTGGTATTGGCCAAGGGCAAAGCATAGGGAAAGACATATGGTTGTACCCTATCATTGAAAGAACACTGAAATTATCTGGCCTGAAAAAAAGTGACAAAACATTGATCTACACTGATACCAACCGTAATAGAAATATATTTAATGCATTCTATACAGCTGCTAATAATCTATGTGATTTAGTTTTTGCTGTCGTAGGCAAGCCAGGATATGGTCCTCATGCAACAAAAAGCAGGGAACCTGATCCACGCGTTATAAAGCTAATGTCGGAGAGCGATTTCATTATTGACCTCCCAACCAATCACTGGTGTTATACCCATGCTTATAATGAGGTTTTAGATTCCGGAGTAAAAATACTACTTAGTTGTTCGGATGAGGAACTAATATATAGGTTAGCACCAATTGACGAAATAATTCAGAAAACCGAAAAAGCTGCTGATATTATAACCGGCAAAAGTAAAATTAGAATTGTATCAGATGTAGGTACTGATATCGAAATGAGCATAAGGGGTAGAGTTTGTAATGCGCAAGTGGGAGCTGTAAGCGAAAAAAGAAGGTGGGATAATTTCCCTTCAGGATTAACGGAAATTGCGCCTGTTGAAGATAGTGTAAACGGTACTCTTGTAATTGCACCAGGTGATCCTGTTGTTGAATTTGATAAATTAATAAATGAACAAATCAGGTGTGAAATAAGAGGCGGGGAAATAATTAATATTGAAGGAGGCCTAGAAGCAAAACATTTGCGTGACTGGTTTGATCAGTGGGAAGATCCGGCTGTAAAGGTTATTGCTCATACAGGTTTTGGAACCGACTTCAGGGCAACAATTTTTTCGACTGAAGCAATGGATTGGGAAAGCCTTGAAGGAGGTATTAATGTAGCATTTGGATCTAATTTTGCTCGATTTTTGAACGGGAAAAACGTTGCTAAGTCGCACATAGATATAATTTTAATGAACACAAGTTTTTACGTAGACGATCTTCTTATGGTAGATAAAGGTAAACTTGTTTTCTAATCAGCAGTAATCTCCTTATTTGTATCTTATTATTGGTTACTGCCGAGGGAGCAATACCCTCGGCAGTAAATTTAATACAGAGAGAGAATCTGCATGAGCTTTTTATAAAACAGGCTTAGCTCATTGATATATAAGGAACGCGGGGAATTCAGCGTTTCACCCAAAGTGCTTATCTTATTTAGGAATGATTAAAGAAAAAAATGCGCAATTAATTGGAGGTATGATTTATATGAATTTTAAAGCGTTTATTAATAAATTTGAAAAAATTCCTTTAGCTTTTTTGCCAACGCCATTGGAATATGCAGAAAATCTTACAAAGTTGCTTAAAGGACCTAGGATATTTTTTAAAAGAGATGACTGTACAGGACTTGCATTTGGAGGTAATAAGGCAAGAAAACTTGAATATATTATGGCTGATGTTTTAGAGAAACATGCAGATACAATAATAACAATAGGAGGGCTTCAATCTAATTGGGCTAGGCAGACAGCTGCAGCAGCTAGAAAGCTTGGCTTAAAAATTATTCTGGTACTTAATGGTAAAGAACCAGAGAAATATCAAGGTAATTTGCTTTTAGACTCTATTTTAGGATGTGATATAAGATTTAAGCCCTATAAGGATGAAGAAGAACAGAGAGAAGAAGCTGGAGAAACACCTATAACTGGGGGTATAGCTGAGGAGGTAAAAAAGAATGGCGAGATTCCATATATAATACCATTAGGTGGTTGTAATCCCATAGGAAATCTTGGATATATTAACGCAGTTAAAGAATTAAAAAAACAATCAGAAGAAGAGAATATAAATATTGATTATATTGTTTCTGCGGTTGGAACCGGGGGAACCCAAGCAGGTATTGAGTTGGGATTAAAGTTATATGAAATGAATACAAAATGTTTCGGAATTAGTATAAGCCGACATATAAAGCCAAAATCTCAAGAAATTGCAGATTTATGTAATCAAACAATTAAATACTTTAAGTTAGAATGTAGCCAATTCTCTCCCGATGAAATAGCAGTAAATTATGATTATGTCGGAGAAGGATATGCTATTCCAACGAATGAATGTATTGAAGCAATTCGTACTATAGCCCAAACAGAAGGGATAATACTTGATCCCGTTTATACTGGGAAAGCAATGGCTGGACTTATTGATTTAATAAAAAAAGGTAAATTTAAAAAAGATGAAAATATAGTTTTTCTTCATACTGGTGGAACACCAGCAAATTTTGCCTATAATAAGGTTTTTAGATAACTATATAGGGATTTTAAGAACATTTTTAATAATTAATATTGTGTAAGTTAATTAGAAGGAGATAAAATTGTTAAAGCCGAGGATTGTTATAATAGGATTTGGCCATGTTGGAAGAGGAGTTTTTGAAGCCATTTAAGAAAGCCGTGATATGGAGGTAGCTGGCATTATCGAATTGCCTCTGCAGTAAAAGCTATAGAAGAAGTAGAGGACGCAATTTCCTTGACAATAAATACTAAAAGATATGGGCATACATGAACGTATAACGTATAATATATATTAAATTAAAAGAGTGGGGGGTTCAGGTAAGACTCGTAATTAAAGAATGGACTACATCATGTCGTTACTAATCCAGCAGCTACTAAACAAGTAATGTTCTCAGCAGCTAGAGTAAGCCTAAAGCAAAAGCCTGGCTGTTACAATTTACTGGAAATTCCAGCAAGAGATTTTTTTATGGGAACAAGCAGGAATTATTATCACGTTTAATATAAATATTTCTAAAATCAATTATATATGAAGTTAAAATAATTTAAATAAAAAATAAAGATGCTATATTTTAAATTCTTACCTTAGAAAGAAGCGATAATAAAGTTAAAGTAATTATATTGGGAAAATATAGCGAATACTTTTACTAAATAATTTAGGAGAAATAGCGCATGAAAAAAAATACCTTTTATGAAAATAAATGGTTGTGGAAATGATTTTATTGTAGTAGATGATAGAAAAGAAAAATTAGTGAAAAGTTTCAATTTATCAGACTTTGTAAAGCATGTATGTAGAAGAAGAGTATCTGTTGGCGCGGATGGAGTTATAGTGATAAAAAAGTCTGATAAGGCAGATTTTATGATGAGATATTTTAATGCTGATGGTAGTGAAGGTGAGATGTGTGGGAATGGAGCAAGATGTGTTTCTATGTTTGCGTACCTAACGGGTATTGTAAAAAACAATATGAAATTTGAAACCATTGCAGGTATTTATGAATCTCAAATAAAAAGTGAAAATTCTGTTAAGGTAAAATTTGCTCGAATAAATATAGAAAATATTAAATTAAATCAAAAATACGATTTTATTGGCAACATAAAATATTTTCATTACGCATTAGTAAGGGTCCCGCATACAATATTATTTGAAAATAATATAAAAGAAATAAAAGATACTGATTTTATTTCAATGGGTAGAAAAATAAGGTATACTGCTACTTTATTTCCTGATGGTACTACTGTAAATTACGTACAGGTAATGGATAGGCATAATATTATTATAAAGACATATGAAAGGGGAGTCGAAGACGAAACTTTTGCCTGTGGAACCGGTGCAACTGCTTCAGCAATAGTATCTGGTATGCTGGATAAAGTGGATTCCCCAGTTAGAGTGCATGCACAAGGTGGTATATTGACAATTTATTACTTGTTAAAAAAAGAATATATCGACGAAATTTACCTAGAAGGAAACGTAAAAGTAGTAGTGCGAGGGTATTTATTGCCTTCTTCATGGGAGTAATTTGTTTTCTCTTAAATCATCACCTTCTTTGAATGTAGTAATATTCAAAAGGTTTTATCATTAAAACGATATATCTGTTAAGATAAGATATAACTAAATGGAAAAAATTATTCCATACAATCTATCAATATAAATATTTTCTTCTTTCTCTCTTATTTCACATGTAGCTATCTATATCGGTAATGGCTTTTTCAAATACTCTACAAACTATATTCTGGGATATTTCAAAGATCATATCTTCTATACTATCAAAAGTTAAACCTTTTATCTCTGTATTTATCTTGACCTTAGGAAAGGTTATTGCTATAGTATCCATGGGTGCAGCTTCCCTCCTTTTTGTAAAGGGTTTTTTGTTTGTATAGATAAGTCTACGCCTTTTTATTATCCTTTGGCAATATTTAATTTCCTCTATTGCTCATTGTATTTGCTTAGGGAGAAAGGAACTATTATGATTATCTTTTTCTTCCTCTAATCTTCTCTAATTATCCAACTAAAGTTTACATTAACAAATAAATATTAAAATGTTTAGTAATTAAGATAAGAATTATTTTTATTTTCTCCTGATTTCTTCTTTTTTAATGCTATAATGATAAATACCAAAGGGAGTGCGATTTGCTAAAATTACGCTCCCTTTTTTATGGCTATACCGAAAGATTTAACCTGCGTTTTCCTTTCGGTTTTTTTATTTTATTAGACTTAAATATTTTTATTAGAAGTTATAAAAATACTGCAAGAATCAATAAATCATGCTTAGTTTAAAACTGTTTTAGGCATGGTGAGAATTCATAGTCTACCCCTTACTTTCAGCCAGGCCAAAGAAGGGGTTGAGCTATATTAGAAGTTTAATAAATGAATATTTAAAAAACGGATATAGTCTAATACCGATTAATAGCGAAAAGAAACCTTATATATGTTGGAAGCCTTTCCAATATAAAAGAGCAAACATAGAAGATATTTTTGGTTGGTGTAGTAAATTTCCTGATGTAAATTTTGGAATAGTAACCGGGGACATAAGTAAGTTAGCTGTTATCGATGTTGATGATCCTAATCTTTTGCCGGAGTTAAGCGAATTATTACCAGAGATAAAAGAAACAACCAGAGTTAAAACCAGCAGGGGTTATCATTACTATTTCTCTCTCAAGGGAGAATATCTTAAAAGCAGCAATAGTTTATTTGATAAAAGAATCGAATTAAAAAGTAATGGAACCTATGTGGTAGCTCCCCCATCCATAATAAAAGCCCATCAATATGTTTATGAAATTCCTCTTAGTGAAATGTTGCCTGTCCCCAGGATATTAATCAAAAATAATAATCATAGTTCTCCTATATCCTATAAAAGATAAAGAGTATAAAACTTTTAAAGTTACAAAATATCATGGGCAAAAAGTGGACTGCATACGGCAGATACTAAGCAGGGATTTAGAGGAAGGAGAGAGAAACAGCAGCTTATTTATTCTCTATAATCTATTACTCCAAAATAAGAATACGGGCGAATATTCAAAAAAGTTGGTTGTTGAAAAAAATGGATCATTATCAAAACCTTTAACTGAATTGGATTTAAAAAAAGCCTATCGGAAAGCTTACAATTATGGATGTAGTCGTATTAGAGATAAACTTGCTTATATAAAATGTGAGGCTTGCGGATATAGATTTAAGAATGGTAAATTAAAAGATAGTAATATTTTGATTAAAAATATAAGAATATTGCCGGAATTAAGCAGCACTCAACGGGGAATAGTTTGTCTTTTAGGAACTGTTTTTGAAGGTGAATATCCTTCAATAAATAATATAGCAGAAACAGCAAAAATGAACTATGAAACTGTTAAGAATGCGATTAAAGCATTAAAAGAAATGAGAGTTATCGATGAGGTCTTATATAACAAGTTATAAAAACCCTTCGCTTTTTAAGGGGTAATTTCTATATTTTACAAGGGTTTTAGCGGGAAAAGGCAGACTAATATACTAAGGGTTTTAGGAATCTTTCTTTATTCTTGTTTTTTTACTCTTTATCTTGCATTTTATTTCTTATATTGATGATATTAAATTAATATTAAAAGAATAATATTAGGAAGCAATAAAACGTGTAAAATATTAAGGCTTCACTTTTTTCTCCATTTTTTATTTATTGTAAGGAAAAGATTTATATTTATAACTGTATAAAATAAAAAGACCCGAGCGCGCAGGCAACTCGGGGCCAGCAAAATACGACATCTTACCGGGATGATATCTAAAGCAGGTTCAAAAAAATTATAATATTTATTTTAATTCTTCTTTACTAATGCCCGCTTGTTTTAAAATTTCCATTAAAGTGCCTTTTGGTAAATAAAAAGCTCGCTTTGTCATTCAGACTGTGTTATAAATAATTCTATTTAGCAATAATTTTTTGTAACTTAAAAAAATTTAAGATTTTTAAGGTTAATATAAAAATTAAAAATATATTTATCCTGTTTTTAACTCATATTGTCCTATTTTACTTAATATAAAAGGATTTTATCCCCCTTTTATATGCTTAGTTCTTTGACTAAAGCTGGTACTCCCAGGAGGGTGATCATCCGAACAAGATTAAAGCAGGTAGCCAGGATGGAGGCCTCGGCCTTTACTCCTTTTAGACCTCTTAGGAGGAATGCGTCAACTTTTAAATTGCGTTTGATATGTCCGAAGGGAAGCTCGACTTTCTCTTTTCTAAGTTTATAGATCTCTTGAGACTGGGGTTCTTCATATTGAGCCTCCAGTCTCTGCCTTACTTCTTCATTTAGAAGTCGGGTTATCATTCTTCCGGTTTTAGATTTTGTACAAGTACCGTAATGGGGACAGGCAGGACAGATTTTCTTATCGGAAATTCTGTATGCTTTAGTCTTTTTATTAGTACTGTATAGGTTTAGTTTATGTCCTTGGGGACAGAGATAACAATCATTCTTAGAATCATAAGTAAAACGTTCTTTGGCAAATTCATGAGGTTCTCTTTTGGCGGCCTGCCTTTGGGAAGGGACGATGACCTTGATCCCTTGTTTATCTATTTTTTCTAACTCATCGGTTGAGGCATAACCGGAATCGGCTACTGCTATCTTACACTTCTTACCTAAGATCTCATTAGCTTTGTTGATCTGGTGATCTTCCCCCGATAATCCGGACACTCAGTTAAGATACTTTGGTAAGCTTTAACTTTTCATATTCCTCCGGACTGTAATAGCCGAGAGAGGAATGCAATCTTTCTCTATTGTAGAAGATTTCAATATATTCGAAAATATCCCTTTGCGCTTCTCTCCTGGTTTGATACGTATTCTGATAAATTAATTCTACTTTCAAGGTGTGATAGAAACTCTCCATCACGGCATTATCCCAGCAATTTCCTTTGCCGCTCATGGAACACAGTATACCATGTTTTTTAAGAAGCAGCTGATAAAGTTTACTGGCATACTGGCTGCCTCTATCTGAATGTAAGTGTAAATCAGTTGACAGTTTACGTTGCTTTAAGGCCATATCAAGTGCTGCTATAACCAATTCTTTACTTAGCCGTTTTCTTAATGCCTAGCCGATAATCCTGCGGGAATAGAGTTCCATAATGGTAGCCAGATATAACCAGCCTTCACTTGTTTTGATGTAGGTGATATCAGCAACCCAGGATGTATTGGGTTTATCTGGTGTAAAGTTACGGTTGAGATGATTTTCAGCTACCGGCTGAGAATGATTAGAATCCGTTGTTGCTTTGTACTTTCGTTTGGCTACCGCCTGGATATCTAATCCTCTCATCAATCTTTCTACACGCTTTTTACCAATGGTACAACCTTCCCGTAATAGTTTCTGGTAGATACGGGGGCTGCCATAGGTTTTACGGCTTTCCTGGTATATTTTCATTATCTTCCGTTTTATTTCCATATCTTTTATCTTTCTTTCGCTTACTGGGTGTCCTAGCCAATCATAATACCCGGACCGGGAAACTTTAAGTGCCTGGCACATCTTCTGGACACGAAATACTTTCGTGTGTTCCCGGATAAACCGGTAATAATCTACCGTTTTTTCGTGAAGATAGCCAAGGCTTTTTTTAAGATATCACGCTCTATAGTAGTATCTTGCAGCTCTTTTTTTAATCTTCTGTTTTCTTCCTCCTGGGGAGTCAAATTTTCTTTGCCATGACCGGGGAAGGCCAGTTGGCCACGCCTACGGTATTGGGTGCGCCAACGATTTAAATTATGGTGTGAAATTCCCAGATCCTGGGCAACTTCTTCTATGGTCTTTCCTGATGTTAGGCTGTACTCAACTGCCTCTTTCTTAAATTCCTGGGTATATTGTCTTTTCTTCATATTATTTGAACCTCCAATTGTTTTATTATAGTCTTATCTTGGTGTCCGGCAAAGCGGGGGAGGTTCAATATTCACCTCCAGCACGAAGAAAAGAAAAGAGCTGAACTTAAATTAGGGATTATCAGTAAAGGTAAAGAAAGAAGGTATAAGCAAGGAAAAGGTGAGGCCAAAAAACTACAGGATAAATTTACCTATACCGGTATAGTCTCTGGGGATGAATTTATGTCCAACCTGGCTATCCTGGGAGAGAAGAGATTCCAGCTAAGCCAAGCAGAATTAGTCTTAATCGGAGGGGATGGGGCATCCTGGATAAAAGAGGGAGCCAAAAATTATTTTCCCAACTCTATCTATCAACTCTGTAAATTCCATCTGGAGCGTAAGTTAAAACAGACTCTCCCCTATCATAGAAAAATGCAAAAAGAAATAAGAAATCTGCTTAAAGAAGGAGAAATAGATAAAACCTTAAAAGAATTAGGCCGAGAGAGAAGCCTTAAACCAGAGCACAAGAAAAATATAGAAGGATTGATGCATTACATCTACTACAATCAAGAAGGGGTAAATGCGGTAGACAGACTAAGGGAACAGGGAATCCCGGTAGAGGATTTAGGAGCCGTAGAAGGCAATATCGATAAGACCTTAGCCAACCGTTTCAAAAAGAGGGGGATGAGATGGAGTATACAGGGAGCCTTAAGTCTGGCCAAGGTAGGACAGATGATCGTAAATAATGAATGGGATAGCTGGTGGCCTATAAAAGCCGACCCGATAGGGCTAAAATCAGAATTAGAAAAGGTAGTCTCTCTTGATTTTAATAAAGGTAGTAACGATAAATACGATCATACTTATTTTCTCCCGGTCCTATCCGGACCCCATCAGGATAGGCCTTGGGTAAAATCATTAAAGAGATTAGTAAGTATAAATTAATCATTTGATATTTTAAAGGAAAGGTAAGGTCCAAGATGAATAATATGTTTATTTTAGAAAATAGTTTAGTAGGATTATTATTTAATTATCCAAAGATAAACTTCAAAGGATCTATCATTCCTTTCGCAAATTAAAATCAAATAATTTTTGAGGTAAGAAAAGTCCCCACAAGTTCTTGACACAGACAATAAGCCCAAGAATCTGTAAACTTATCCTATTTAGTGTATACTGAAAGAAGGTTAAATTAAAATAATATTGCAACAAACAAGTCAATCAGGGAAAAACATTTTATTTATTATCTTTAATTACGATAAAATATAATTTGAAATATTAGTAAAACTGCGATAAGGCAATTTAAATATTATGTTATTGAACATGATAAAAAATGAGAAGGTTAATTACTTTAATAAGGAGGGATTAGGATGTTTAAAATCATTTTGCTCATGTTATTCATTTCGGGTATTGCAGTCTATGCGGATGCCTAATGGTCAATTCGAGACAGACATCATCACCACATCCGCTGGTGAGCTTAAGATCACCTTTATCGGTCACGGAACCTTAATCTTTACTTTTAATGAAAAAGTCATTCATGTTGACCCCTATGGTGAGCTGGCGAATTACTCTATACTTCACAAAGCTGATATCATTCTGATAACCCACGAGCATAGTGACCATTTTGATTTACCAGCAATCGAGAAGTTAAAGACTGAGAAAACCCAAATAGTCTTCACTGAAACCTGTGCAAAGAAAGTTCCAGGCGGCATAGTAATGAAGAATGGGGATGTGCTAATTGTTCAAGGGATAAAAATTGAAGCCGTACCGGCATATAATATTGTTCATACCCGTGGTAATGGACAACCGTTTCATCCGCAGGGCGCAGGAAATGGTTACATCTTGACTTTTGGCGATA
>Ga0307380_10003679_pt1 | contig 21048 bp, 22 predicted proteins | sample UN3MG_FD_202239 | JGI IMG/M metagenome (GOLD analysis project Ga0307380, IMG submission 202239) | Soil microbial communities from Risofladan, Vaasa, Finland - UN-3 | ecosystem: Environmental > Terrestrial > Soil > Coastal area > Acid sulfate soil | place: Finland: Risofladan, Vaasa | collected... | reverse complement strand
CCTCTACGCCCAGATCAGTCAGCCGGATATGCGCCTGTCGATTCAGGACGCTCTGACCTATCCTCGACTGCAGCGATCCTGCATCGAACCCTTCGATCTAACGGACAAGAGTCTGAGCTTCGAGCCGGTGGATCCACGGAAGTATAGGTTGCTCTCCCTGGCCTACGAGGCTGTTGAGCGCTCGGGAGGGTACGCAATCGCCTACAACGCCGCCAATGAGGTGGCGGTGGAACAGTTCCTGAGCCGAGGGATCTCGTTTTTGGAGATTTCTTCGCTGGTGGAGGACACCCTGCAGGACGATTGGAGTGCTTCGACGAAGAGGATCGAGGAGATACTCCAGGTCGATCAGGAGGCGAGGCTGAGGGCCGCGGAAATTTTAAAAAAGATGAAAAGGATTGCCTGAAGTGGTGGTAACAATAATTTTCGGAGTCGTTGGTTTCGGTATCATGGTGTTCGTGCATGAGCTTGGGCACTTCATCGCGGCCAAGCGGGTAGGGATCGGAGTCGAAGCCTTTTCCCTGGGTTGGGGAAAGAGGATCGTCGGTTTTGACTACAAAGGCACGAATTACCGCATTTCCATGCTCCCCTTCGGCGGCTACTGCAAGATGAAGGGAGAGGATCCGTACAGCCTCCAGGAGAAGCGTGAAGACGGCTCCTTCTTTGCCGCCCGTCCGTGGAAGCGGATCGTGACCGCCGCTGCCGGTCCAGTGGCAAACGTGGTGTTCGCTGTTCTCGTCCTTACCTTGATTTGGTGGATCGGCTTCGATGTGTATACGGACGGAAACCGGATCGTCTTGGCGTCGGATTACAGTTTGGCCGGTTTTTCCGAGCTGCCTCCTGCCACCCAGGCCGGCTTGAAGACCGGAGACAGAATCATCGCCATCGATGGCCAGCCGGTGAATCATTTCCAGGACCTTCTGGAAACTGTGGCCACCGCCCCGAGCGAGGAGCTTGTGCTGACAATTCTGCGGGAGGACAGGCAGCTTCAAACAACCCTGACACCCGAACTGGACCTCGACACGGGGGCGGGAAGAATCGGTGTCTATGCCTGGAGAGATCCCATCGTGGACAAAGTCGACTCGGGCGCAGCCTTGGCGGGTCTGCAGCGGGGAGATCTCATCGTTGCAGCCGGAGGTCAGCCCGTTCGCCATACCATAGATTTCTATCAGCAGCTGGGGGACAGACCGGAAACGTTGGAGATCCGCTATCGAAGAGACGGCTCTGAAACAAATGCGACTCTTGTTCTGGATTATGACGAACAGGGAATCGCCCAGCTGGGTCTGAGTTTTGCCGTGAACGTCTATCCCTCTCAACGGGTCGGACCGATCGGAGCACTGCGCGAGGGCATCGAGGAGAGCTGGGATACCTTGTTGATCACGGTGAAGGGGATCGGCCTGTTGTTTCAAGGGGTCAACTTGAGAAAGGTCGTTGCCGGACCTCTGCGCATCACCTACTATGTCGGTTCAGTAGCCACCCGCGGTTTCAGCATAGGTTTTGCTCAAGGGATAGTGTCCTACTTTCGCTTCCTCTGCCTGTTGAGCATCGTGCTGTTCATCATCAATCTCCTGCCCATCCCGGGTCTGGATGGCGGGCAGATTCTCGTATTTTCTTTAGAAATCCTACGGAGAAAACCCCTGCAGCCGAAAGTGATTGCCCGTATTCAAATGATCAGTTTTTCCTTCATCATTCTGATCGCGGTGGTGGTCACCTTCAGCGACATCCTTTTTTTCATGGGGAGGTGATGAGATGAAGCGCCGAATCGTCTGTTTCTGCGAGCACAGTTTCGATGCAGATCTTCCCCACTCGATCGACCTGAGTAAAGAACCCGAGGTGGAGCAAGCGATCATCAGTGGGGAGTTCCTCAATATCCGTTGTCCGAATTGTGGTAAAGTGCTGAAACCGGAGTTCCCCGTTTTCATAGACGATCCCCAGGCCGAGAACAGTATCTTTTTCATTCCCGAGTTGGACCGCGGGATGTATTTTCGGGGCGCCCTGTCATACAGCCTTCGCGAGGCGAATCGGGTTGCGATCGGATATGAGGAGCTGGTGGAGAAATTCCTGATCAAGCGGGACAATCTCGACGACCGGGTGGTGGAGATCGTGAAGTACTACCTGTTGAGCAAGATCATGGAGGATTACTCCGGCGACAAAGAGGTGCGCATCCTCTTCAGCAAACGGGAGGGGGATATGGTGTTGTTCTCCGCACTGGGCCTGAAGGAGAACGAAGTTGGGGTCTTGAAAGTTCCCATGGAAACAGTGCACAAAGTTGAGTCCCAGTTGGAGGAGAAGAAGCGCCGGGAGCCATTTTCCGAAATCCTCAAAGCGCCCTATATCTCGATCAATAATTTATACGTAGAAGGTTCAGATTGAAACGACGAATCGTTTGCTTTCTATTGCTGCTTCTATCTTCTCCTCTGCTCATCCCGCAAGCGCGTTGGGTCCCGATAGACATCAGCCATTTCGGCAAGATCACCGACCTGGTGTATGACGGTGAGCGGCATCTGTTATTCAGTGCCGGAGAAGACGGAACGGTGCGTATTTGGAACACGGAGAAGAAGGAGCTTCTTGGGACGGTGCGGATCTCCCACAGGCCGATCCAGCGGCTTGCGGTTCATCCCAGTCAACCCCATTTCGCTGTCCTGGTAGGGGAGGCTCTGCAAGCCGGTACCTTGGAAGTCTGGGACTGGCAGCGCGGGGAACGGTTGTATGCCGTTAAATCGAACAAACAAGTGATGTACTTTGCCTATTCCCCACTGGGAAAATATCTGTTTTACAGCCTGGCCGACTATAAAAGTCTGACCGTTGTGAATCCCAAAACAGGGCGGGTCCTTCCCTACATGGGGAGAGGCTTCGGTATTGTTTCCTATTTTACAGTAGCCCGAAACGAAGGAAACATCATGACCTATCAGCCCTCCGGATACATTACCTATTGGGATATCCGGACGGGACGGATGATCAAGCAGGTAAGGGCTCCGGCAAACCTGGACCAGATACGCATCTCTCCGAACAATCGCCACATCGTCGCCTCTACAGGACAGGAGTTGGTACTGGTAGATGTTTTAAGTGGAGAGACTGTCGACAGCACCCGGGTGGCGGGAATCGTGGATCTCAGTTTTTCTCCGGTTGGTAACGAGATTTCAGGGGTTGTGGAAACCGAAAACGGCGCGGTGGTGAAAAAGTGGTACTTCGGGGGCAAATACCTGATCGAGCTGACCACAGCATTCGCGACACGGTTTCCTCAAGCGAGCTGCCTCGTCTACAGCGACCGAGATTTGTATCTGGCTACTTCCGACGGTAGTATCTCAGTGGTCGCGACTGGCGGAAATGTTTCCCGGGTAGCGCAAAACAGACGCATGGAGATTTGTGGCCTTGCGTTTTACGGAAGCACCTTGGCGATCGCTTCGATCAATGAAATTTCGATCTTTGATTCGGAGTTTTTCCTGCGGCCTTATGACAATGAGCAGGATGCGGATATCGAAGTCCGGGAGCTTCGCTTCCCGAATCCATTTGGCTCTTCCCTTGGGATCACCTACATGGATAGCCAACGCCTGCTCCTGTGGCTCAAGGGGGAGGAGGGCAAGCTGGCCTTGCTCAACACCTGGTACGGTGGAATCCAGGATCTGCCTGTAGTATTTCAATCACCGATCCGTCAGGTGTCGGTGTCCAGTCAAGGCATTGTTGTGGTGGAAGAGAGCGGGCGCTGCCGCATCCTGGACCCCAATACCTTTGCCACCACCTTCGAATACAATGCCCCCGGAATGAACAAGCTCATTTTCACCTTCGGGGATATCCTTATTGGCGGGAAAACGAGCTTGTCGACGTTCGCGGGTCCCCTCCTGCAGATCAATCGTCGCACAGAAGAAACCGTGCCCATACAGGATCCCAGTCTCTTTGTCTATGACATTCTCTACAGTGGGACGGGGCGCAGCGGCGAGCTGTACAGTCTGGCGGTGGAGCAGGGGGCGGGGCAGGTTCGTACCGTTGTAAAGGTTCACTCTGGATTTGCCTTCGAACGGAGTAGGATTTTGCAACAGTTCGAGGGTGAGGATCTTGGGGCAACCCTTGCAGGGGATGATTCGGGAAGAGTGTACACGACCCTCGGCTATGAATCGGTAAGGGTGTTCAGCGGGTCTCAATCCGGGGCCCTCGAAGCTTCCGGGCAGATACCGCGCTCCCTGTATGTGCATGATGACAAAATTTTTTCGCTGAATCGGGATTCTTCGATCTCTGTGTGGGAGATCCGCTCGCGACGGCTGCTGTTAAATATCCACCTCTTCGATGATGGATCGTGGACAGCTCTGACACCTACCGGCGGGATTCGCCTCAGTCGTGAGGAGGATTGGTTCTAACCTTGAGGATGCCATCGGCAACAGATCTGCGGATCTCCCGAAGATAGGCACTGCGCTCTCGGTTGTGTACGTACACCTTGTCGAGTAGAGACACCCTATATCGGGGTCGGACCCTGTTCAAAGCGTAGGCTGCGACATCCAGGATGCACTCAGAGCAGGTGCACAGGTCCGGATATTCGGGAAGCTGCCGACCTATCTCGGCGACGACCAGCTCCTCAGCCTCGTTCACCAGACTTTCAAAGTTATACTGATCCTTAAACACCATACCTCAAGTATCTACACCTCTGGTCATATTTTCAAACTTCGTGTACTCCGGAATGAAAGCAATTTTCATACTGCCTACAGGCCCGTTTCTCTGTTTGGCCACGATCAGGTCGGTCTCTATGTTGCGAGGCAGGTCCTCTTCACCATCTCCGGAGAGTCGTTCCCGGTGCAGAAAGATCACCACGTCCGCATCCTGCTCTATTGAACCTGATTCACGCAGATCAGCCAGGTTGGGTTGCTTGCCTTCGCTCTCCCGCCGCACCTGGGACAGAGCGACGACCGGAATATCCAGCTCTCTGGCCAGGGCTTTTAAGGAGCGGCTGATCTCCGCGATCTGCTCGTGACGGGGGAGTTCTCTGTTTTCCGATGTGATCAGAGTCAGGTAGTCGATGAATATAATGGCAACGTTGAATTGATGGCGCATACGCCGGGCCAGAGCCCGCAAATCCAAGAGCCGCAGGGAAGGTGTATCGTCGACGTACAACGGAGCCTCGTAGATCTTGCTCGCCGCTTCTGTCAGTTTATGGAAATCCGATGGTTTTAAGAATCCCGAGCGAAGGCTGTTGGAACGGATACGGGCTTCGCTGGCCAGCATTCTCTGCATCAGAGCCATGCTCGACATTTCCAGGGTAAAAAATCCGACGGGGAACTTGTTGTGAATCGCCATGTTTGCCGCCATGGTCAGGGCAAGCGCGGTTTTTCCCACGGAAGGCCTCGCTCCGATGACGATAAACTCGGAGTTCTGAAACCCGCTGGTAAGCATGTCAAGCTCAGAAAATCCGGAAGGGATCCCGATGTAGGCATCCTTGGTATGGTAGAGTTTCTCGATCGCTTCGATGGTTTTGGAGACGATCTCCTTAGCCGCTTGAAAAGTACCGGAGTGCTGCTTGTCCGTGATCTCGAAGATCTGTCTCTCCGCCTCTTCGATGATCAGCCGTACCTCCTGGCTGTCGTCGTAGGAGTCGGAGACGATGGAGGAAGCAATTCGGGCCAGATGCCGGCGGATACTGCAGTCCTGAACGATCTGGGCATAGTATCGGACGTTGGCACTGGTGGGAACGGCAGAGGTAAGCCGGGACACGTATGCCGCCCCGCCGCAGGCCTCGAGGAGATTGCCGTTCTTTAGCTCCTCTGTCAGCGTGATCAGGTCGATCGCTTCGTTTCTGTCGAAAAGGTTGAGGATGGCCTGGTAGATCCGCTGGTGAGCTGTTTTGTAGAAATCTTCAGATCTCAGGTAGTGAATCACTGTGCCGAGAGCTTCTGTGTCGAGCAGCAGCGCCCCCAACGTGGCGATCTCCGCATCCTGATTGTTGGGAGGGATCTTGTCTTTTAAACCCGTTGTTGCCATGGGCAGTACTTATTTCTCTTCAGCAGCCTCTACCAGAACGTTGATCTGTGCTTCTTCGTTGCCGTACAGCTTTACCTTCACCGTGTAATTGCCCAACATACGGATATTGTTTTCCGGAACCTCGACCCGTTTCCTCTCGATCGTGTAGCCCCGGTTTTCAAGTTCCTGAACCACCATGGCATTATTCACCGAACCGAACAACTTTCCGCTGTCTCCGGCAGGCATGGTAAAAGTGAGCTCTTCGCTCTCCAGCCTCTCCTTGATGCCCATCGCCTCTTTGCGCTTCTCCTCTTTGCGCTGATCGATCGCGGTTCGACGGCTCTCGAGCTGGGTGAGGTTATGTTTCGAGTAAGCCAGGGCGAATTTCTTCGGGATAAGGTAATTCCGGGCATACCCGTTGGCTACATCCCGGATGTCCCCCTCTTCACCCAAACCGCCGACGTCATGATTTAAGATCACTTTCATATCGTTATACTTTGCTCCTTTCCTCTCTGCGATATTTCAGCCATGTCTCCGAAACGCCCAATCCTGGAACCAGGATCAGGATGACAAAATTGATACGCGGGGTCATCGCCAGGATAATGATAGCCAGGATTAACAGCCAGCGAAACCCCATGGGGATTTTAAGTTTCTTCAGTAAAAACCGGAGGATTCCCAGCCCGGCAATTCCGTAGAGGAAGGCCAGAATGAGCAGGGAATTCCAGGCCAGAATCTCCAGGAATTCCACGGGCACGAGCAGAGTTCCCAAAACCAGAACCAGGCTCACGATCAAGGGCCATACATAGGCATCGGGCAGCTTGAAATCCGCGACACGGGTTAACCCGTGAATCTTGCCCACAGTTCGGGCTCCGATAATCGTTCCCAGCCACCAGGAGAAGGTAAGCAGCAGGAAATAATCGAAAAGAAAACTGCGCAGCAGGAAAGTGCTGCTGATCTGCATCAGGGATTCCGCCTGGAACACCCCCGATCCGGACAGTAGGTTGAACGCCTCGGCCTCGCTGAATGCTCTGTTCAAGTTCGAAGCAAGGGCTGAAAAGATTTCCTTCATTCCTAAAATGAACTCTTCACTGCCCCGTAGATACAGAATCACAGGTACCGACAACACTCCTGCGACACCGGTTGCAATCAGCAGCCTCAGGACTCTGGGAAGGCGATAACTTTCGAAACCGGAGCTCAGCTCGGGGAGCTGGATCAATACGAGTCCCCCCAGGAGAGACAGCACGGTCGTTATTTCCACAAGGAGAAAGGGCGCAGCCGCCGGATCCTGCATTCGTCCAAGGAGGATAAGCTTCACGGCTATAATAAAGGTCAAGGCCAAAACCAGAGTGATCGTGAAGCTTTTTCTACCCTTCCTAATGAGCACGACCTGGAGAGGGATAAGGAACAAAATGAACCCCATTCCCAAGTGGTAGAGAAGAGTCGATACAGCGGCAAATATAAGGGCTTCGATCACCGTTACTTCTCGACGAACGGAAGTAGTGCTAATATCCTTGCTTGTTTGATGGCTCTGGACAGCTGGCGCTGATGCTTGGGGCAGGTCCCGGTGATGCGGCGGGGTAATATTTTCCCCCGATCAGTGATGAAACGTCGGAGGAGGTCCGAGTCGCGATAGCTGATCGTCACCTTTTTGCTGCAGAACTTACAGTATTTCCTTCTATAGAAGCTTCGGTAACCACCTCTGCCGCCACCCATGGGTCGCCGCGGCCTTGAATCTCCACCGTCTCGGTTGTAGGGGCGTCCCCGCGGTCGATCGTCTCTCGGTTCTGGACGGCTGCCGGTTCTCTCGGTTCTCTCCTGCCCCGGCCCTTTCCTGATCGGTGCTTCCGCCGCAGGTGCTTTCTCTTCGGCTTTTGCCACAGGTGCTTCTACTGCGGGCGCTTCCGGTTTAGCTGCCTCTTCCTTGGTTTCTGCCGCAGGCGCTTTCTCTTCGGCTTTTACCGCTTCTACTGCGGGCGCTTTCGGTTTAGCTGCCTCTTCCTTGGTTTCTGCCGCAGGTGCTTCCTCTTCGGCTTTTGCCACAGGTGTTTCCACCGCAGGTGCTTCCGCTTTAGCTGCCTTTTCCTTGGTTTCTGCCGCGGGTGCTTTCTCTTCGGCTTTTACCACAGGCGCTTCCACCGCAGGTGCTTCCGCTTTAACTGCCTCTTCCTTGGTTTCCGCCGCAGGTGCTTCCACCACAGGTGTTTCCACCGCAGGCGCTTCCGCTTTAACTGCCTCTTCCTTGGTTTCCGCCGCCGGCGTTTTCTCTTCGGCTTTTGCCACGGGTGCTTCCACCGCAGGCGTTTTCGGTTTAGCTGCCTTTTCCTTGGTTTCTGCCGCCGGCGTTTTCTTTTCGGCTTTCGTTTTCTTATCGGCGGCGTCCTTTTTAGCGGTTTTTGCGTCCTTTGCGTTCTTAATAGAAGACCTGCTTTTCTTTTTCTTCGCCTCTTCCTCTGCAGGAGCGGCGGATTGTTCCTTGGCTTCCTGGCCCTCTACTTTGTTCTCTTCGCTCATCTAAGAATCCTCCTGATTATCGTATCGCAATCTTCGTGGCTGCGGTACGCCGAAGCGGGCGCTCCCTCGCAACTGAAAGGAAGATTGCGATATCTTCTTCCATCCGAAAATCCTGTTTTAGTCACAGCGAAGTTTTAAGTATAAAAACAAGATTTTCGGTTGTCATCATAATAACAGTTCATATCTGTGAAATGATTTAGCGAATCAGCTCAAACTTAAAAAGGTATATCGTCGTCGAAGTCATCCGCAGTAGGTATCTCTTGCGCAGGAAGCTCTTCGGTCTGGCTGGGCGAGATTCCAGAACCCTGGCCCGGGCCCCGCCCTGCCAACAGCTGGATGTTCGTCACGAAGATCTCAACACGGCTTCGAGGTTGTCCTGCTTGTTCCCACCGATCCTGCTTCAGCTCCCCCTGGATGCCGATCTGTTTGCCCTTTACCAGATACTGTGCGAGGGCTTCGGCTCTCTTGCCGAGCAAGACGCAGTTGAAGAAGTTGCCCTCGTCCTGCCAGGTGTCGTCTTTTTTGACCCTGCGGTTCACGGCCAGGGATAGGTTGGCTATGGCAAAACCTGTATTTGTATATTTCAGCTCCACGTCTCTGGTAAGCCTGCCGACCAGAACTACTTGGTTGATGTCAGCCATTGTACACGCTCCCGTTTCGTATTTATTGTGTTACTGTTCTTTACGAACGAAGAGGTATTTCAGAATCTCGCCCCGGAGCTTCAGGGCTTTGTCGAAGGCTTGGATATTTTCAGGTTCTGATTCGATCTCGTAGAGGAGGTAAAACCCTCTGCTATTCTTCTTGATCTCGTAGGCAAGATTCCTCTCGCCCATCTCCTCTTCTTTGACAACCTTGCAGCCATTGTCATTAAAAAGACCTTTAACGAACTCCCTGCCTTCGGCAAGAAGCTCGTTTTCCGGTTTAAAAATAAGCACAGCCTCGTAGTTTCTCATGTGTTCCTCCCTATGGTCTTGATGATCCATTCCCTAGACGGAAGTGGATAAAGAGGCGAAGCATAAGCTAACATATACCCAGGAAGAAGTCAAGAAGATCAAGGCTTCGCTCAAAGCGACCGAAAATCAAGTAGATATCGCTATTGGCGGCTGGTACCATGACACGACGGGTAAATTACGAAGACAACATTTTCTACCTCACCCTGATTTTCAAGGGCATCTCTGCAAGTTTGCTGCTGAACATAGATACGGATCTGTACAGAGACAGAATCATCGAGGATATTCGGTTTCTCGACAAAACCTCGGCGAGCATCTATCAGTCTCTGAAGGCGAACCATCTCATGATCGATCGATTCACCCACCTCAGGGGTCTGCAGAAGTTGAACTCAAAGGTAATTGCCCTTCTGGAAGATATACTTGAGGAGCGCCTTCCTCTGGCCAGTTCGTTGGAACAGGATTTCGATCTCCTTCAGCGCATCCAGTCAAATCGGGAAACCGAGCTGGCGGGTATCAACGAGATGATCACAAAACAAAAAGGGTCAACCGATGACCAGGAACCGATCGTCTCGGAGGAAGAGTTCAAGTTCCTTCTGTCTGCCGAGGAGCAGGAGCAAGAATCTCAAGGCTAGGATTTTTCCCCAAAAAGGTCTAGGGGCGGCGGAGGCGTCCCCCCTTCCCATTTGTTTTCCTCTTCTATCGAATAGGGCTTGGCGTACAACTTTTCGAAGAGAAAGTTCAGGTCTTCCTGATTGATATCGAGAAACTGAATCCCGAAATAGCACCTTTCGGCGTCTTGAAATTTCCGCCGTACCCGGGAACCGATGACCATGGTTCGCTCTGGAAACCGAACCGTAACCTCCATGTCGGTGTGAATCAGCAGGTTGTCGGATAGATCCGCTCGAGGATGGGTAAAGAGCAGTCCGGAAGCGCTGATGTCAATGATCGGAGCTTCATATCTGCGTTCCATGCTGCCGTTCGAGGTGAAATATCCGGTCAGATGCAGAGAGTACCCCAGTACCCTGGAGAAATCGTATGCGTATTCCAGCAGGTCTTTCGATATTTTTTCCTTCCTGTCCTCTCTGTTGCACAGGTAGACATACCCGACCAGGTACAGATCATATAGGATGGGACAGAATAACTCAGAGTGAATCTGCTTCTTCTGCTTCTCATAGAGAATGTTCCCCAGTTTGCTGGTAATCACGTGGGGAGGACGATCCAGGGCTTCTTCGTACTTTACCAGATCCCTGCGGGTTATCAGGCGCTCTTCCGGATACGGATCATTGATGGGAAAGTCTTCCTCTGTCGACGGTATCCAGAACATTTTCCCGGTCGCGGCCATGACTTTCTCTTCATATTTGTCCAGCACCTTCTCCCGCATCATTACGATGCGGGCTTCGCTTACCTCGTCCATCGTTTTTTCCCGGAAGTTTTTATAGAGGCTTTTAATGCTGGAATAGTCGAAATCGATACGGGAATTGATAACATCCGGTGACAGCTCGGTGTAGTGATTGGATCTGGGGAAGTTCAGCTCCACCTTCTGCCCTTTGATCGTGAAAAAAACCTCTGCCCGGTCTGAGATTCTTACCCGTTCGTTTTTTCGCTGAGGGTTTTTGTACACCCCCTTCGGATGAACCAGCTTGACCCGGCCTTCGCTTATTTCCAGTATCACGGACTCGAAGGTGTGATAGTTGTTCTGAAAGAGAAAATAAACCTGTACGTTCTCATCGACTGAGAAAAGATTCGGATCCCCGGAGCGGATCTCTACATCCAAATACTCATCTTCGATCTCGAGAATGGATCCCGCGATCTCCTTCCTCTGAGCGTGGATATTGAGCTCGACATTCTGCTCTATCAGAGACTTGAAGACGAACTCCTTAACGATTCTTCCGACCCGAATTCCCATTATTACTCACTCCCGAATCATCTGCAGACAGTTCTCCCCTTCATCCTCCGGGGAGATACAGAAACGTACAGGCTGTACTTGTTCGCTCTTCACAATAAAAAGATAATCCCCAGCCGAAAGCGAGTAAAGGGAATCCTTTCCCATCACAGGTCGCATGGAAGGTAGACTGAAAAGCTCTACCGTTGCCGAGCTCGCATTACCCCGGACACCCTGCTTGCGGATAATGTAGGTCCCTGATTGAATGATGCGGAGCTGAAAGGATAGAGGATTTTCATCGATCTCGTACTCCTCTATGCCTGCTCCCGGGAAGATACGGATGGGCTCGATTTTGTAGAAAGCCAAGGTGTAGTTCCCGGTGGCCAACGCGCCTTCCCCGGATACTCGGGCGTAGATGCGCCGAGTTCCCAAAAACAGCGGGATGAAGGCATTGTTCTGAGCGCCGCTGTTGTCGTCGTCCGAGAAGATTTCTCTCTCTTGATCCGTGAAAAGAGCGATTTGGGTGTCGACCTGTACACCAGTGGTGTACACCGTGTAGAAGGCAGGTATGGTGAAGGACAACTCGACCCAGTCCTGATCACCCGAAAGCAGAGCCCGGTCCTGCCGGGTGTCCGGAAAGATCGGCTTGGCCTCGGCCAAGTGGTTGTCCGGTTCGAATCCGTCGTTGCTCCGCCCGGTCAAGTCAATCGAAAATATGTAGGAGCCCTGGACACCAAAATCGTAGGCCAGAAGCTCAACTACGTAGTAACCCTCTTCTAAGGAGGTTTCCAACCTCAAGCCGGCGCTCCCTTCACCGCCGCCGACTTCAAAGGGTATGTTCTCGCCTTCCCGATACAGGAGAAGCTGTAGATCGACATTGGTCTGCGCTTCCATCACCACCGTTCCCTGACCGGTTTTGTAGAATCTGAACCGGTCTACATCTCCGGGAGTGATCGAACGCCCGAAGCTCTGGGTGCCGAAGGAGGGAATTTCGACCTCAAACCCCTGGGCATCGTCCGGCTCGAAGAGATCCTCCTGCATCATATCCTGTCCGACGAAGCCGTTTCCCGCGGATTGATCGTCTCGAGGGGATGGGAAGGTTCTCGGTTGTGCGATTGCCGAAGGCTCGAGCAATGCGAGTAGCTCCGGGGTGGAGGGGATATCGATCCGGGTGCCGCCACCTAGGGAACCGTCCGGTTTGGTGATGCGACAGATGACGCGCACCCTGCCGGGATAGGATTGCAGCACTCCGCTCACCGTGTAGGTATTGCTCCCCTCCGGTTGGGGGATGATCCTGACTTTTCTGTACTCTGCGGCCAGGTACAGTTCGAGCTCGCTCTTGAACCGATCCCCCAAGGTGACCTTTCCATATTCGTCTGAGAGAAAGGGGAGGATCGTTAAGTTCCGATTTGCTTCATCGGGGATTGCATCGAGAAGGTAATCTCCAAACTCCGCCACCGCCCTGTCGATATCCTGCAGGGTATCCGACGAGATGGGTGGGGAGATGAAAACAATGAGCAGAACTACCCAAATAATGCTGAAACAGCGCTTCATAGACCGAGCTCCTCTGCGATGTCCTGCATGGCATCTACGGCTATGGCGGAAAACTCCTCCAGGGTGAACCCTGCCTGTTCGCAGAGCATGATACTCTCTCGCGAGACTTTGCGAGCGAATTCCTTTTTCTTCATCCTCTTTACCACAGAGGCGGGTTTGACCGACGCGAGTTTCTTGTCCGGCATGACCAGAGCTGTGGCCACGATCAAACCCGTAATGCTTTCCGCCGCCGTAATAGCGTAATCCAGAGGGTCGGTTCGTTCCAGACCTAATCCGTCCGCATTGTGGGCCAGAACGCCCTTGATAATTTCGTCGCTTACACCGTGCTCCCGTAGTATCTCTTCACTCTTTCGCCCGTGCACAGCGGGATCCTGGGTGATATCAAAATCCAGATCGTGGATCATGCCTATAATCCACCAGGTATCGGGATCGCCCCCGAGACGACCGGCTAGTCGCTCCATGATCGCAGCCGTGGCCAGGCTGTGCTTCTTCAGCCAGTCGCTATGGACGTACTGGTCTACCAACTGAATTGCTTCCTCGCGGTTCATGCTATTGGATCCCCCATCCGTAGGCTGAAGGGTAGTACTTTTCCTGTTCTCGGGAATAAGCCCGCTTCAGCAGCTCGAAGTTGGTCTGGAGATCAGAGATGTACCACCTTCCTCCGGAGTTTTCAAGGTACAGTTCCCCTTCACATACACCGGGAGATCCGAACAGGCGGATATTCATCCAGGCTGTTCTTTGCTGGCCTAGAGGCGGATTCTGATCACTTCCTTGTTGGGATTGTGTGGTAATGGCGCCGATGCGGTAGGTGATAGGGATCAGTTCTTGATTGAGATAGTAGTGGAGCGAATTCGTCAACTCCTCGCGCACGCTGTTGTGCAGCGTTTCCATCGCCACGGTTCCCTCCTGCAATCCGCCCAGAAAACGGGTTGCTACGGAAACCATCTCTTGGGTGCTTCGATCGATCCCCACCAGATTTGCTAGAGGTCCGATTTTGAAATCCTCCGGCAATACTTGAATGGATTCCAGGGTCAGAAGACGCTGTTGCTCCGGGTGCGCGGCAGCGGCCGGCTGCTCCCCTGCTGCGGGTTTTGACTCAGTCAGGGTGATTTCCCGCTTGCTGAGAACCTTTCCCGTGTCCCCTTCCTCTGATTTCTCAGTCGGCCTTGGCGTCTCTTCGATCTTAGATTCTGCTTGATCATCCTTTCGTGCGCAGGAGATAGTAGAAAAAAGTAGAATAATCAAGAGCACAGACCAACGTTTCACACTTTTTTTTATCAGAATACGTCGAATTCGTCAAACCGTTGATCCTGCGGGTGGTTTGCAGGAGTCGTTGCTATTAGATTATAGTAAGGCGATCATGGACTCGATTTCCAATATATTCAATCATCTCGTCCGGGACTACACCGAACCGGTAAAGGATCCCGTATGGCGAAATATCCCCCTATCCAGAGGGCTGTTGAAGATCGCTTCGCACGAGGCTTTTCAAAAGCTGAACCGGATAAAACAGCTTGGACCTACCTACCTCGTGTATCCCGGTGCAACCCATACCCGTTTGAGCCACAGCCTCGGAGTGTTCCACCTGTCCCGGCGAATGATGCTCCATCTTTTCACAGCCGGTACTTCCATGCTCGAATCCTCAAGCCCTGACTATGCCCCGGCGAGGGATCTGTCCCTGGAGAGTACGAAGGCCTTCCTATGTGCCTCTCTCTTGCATGACCTTGGCCATTACCCCTATGCCCACTCCCTCAAAGATCTCGAGCTCCGCAGCCATGAATCTCTGACCGCCGAGCGGATTCTGCAGGCGGACCTTTCGAAATTGATAATGGAAGAGGTCGGCACGGATCCGGAGCTGGTGGCCGCGATTGTGGATCCGACGTTGTCCTACCACGGGGCAGGAGGGGTGAGTTTTTTTCGCAATCTCCTGTCGGGAGTTCTTGATCCGGATAAGTTGGACTATCTAAATCGGGATGCCTATTTCTGCGGTGTTCCCCATGGCACCCAGGATGTCGATTTCGTCCTGGCCGAGATCCGGCCTCATTCCGATGGTATGGCGGTGACGGAAAAGGGATTGAGCGCCGTGGAAAGCATCCTATTTTCCAAATACCTGATGTACAAAACCGTATACTGGCACAAAACGGTGCGTATAGCCACAGCCATGATCAAGAAAGCAGTGCTCCTGGCCCTGAGGGAGAATGTGCTTCGACAGCAGGACCTGTACTGGCTGGATGATCATGAGTTCTCCTCCCTGACCGAAAAACACGCTTTTCCCCCGTTCCACCTGATCCGCCGGGTTACCGAACGGCGGCTGTTCAAGCTGGTGGCCAGCGTTCCCTTCGAGGCCAAGAACAGCGTGCATCTTCACCTCCAGGACGTTCATAACCGTCTCGGCTTTGAAGAGGATCTCGGCAGAGAAGTGGAGAAACTTCTCAGGCGAAAGCTGCCTTTGGAAAGCCTTATTATCGATGTGCCCGAACCGATCAATTTCGAAGTACATCTGACCGTACTGCAGGCGGATACAGGCACTGTAATTCCGTATGGCCGTTCCCGGAGTGTGTTCAACCGGGACAGCGTTCGAGCTTTCGTCAATTCACTGCGAACGATTTCCCTGTTTGCAGAGGGCCGGGAGGATTTGATCGATGCTCTCGCCAAGATCGGCGTCAAGGGCGTTCTGTCGAAGGGACTGCAGTAGATCTATGCCCACCCCTGTATTGTCCCCCCAGGCTACCCAACGGATAAATGTCTTCACAAAAAGGGTGGGCAGGGGAATCAACAGGCATCGGATGATCGAAGACGGCGAGGGGATCCTGATCAGTGTCTCCGGCGGAAAAGACTCCCTTGCCCTCAGTCTTGCTCTCTCGATACGAAAGAGTTGGGTGCCGATAGACTACGAGATCCACGGTCTGTTCATCGACTGGCGGGAGTTTCCGGCGGGCGAGCAGAACCGAAAGCGTTTGCTCGAGTTTATGGAGAGTCTGAAGATCCCCTGTCGAATCGTCGAAGCGAGCATATTCCCGACGTCCTATGAAAAGAGTTTCAACTGCTATATCTGCTCGCGGAACCGCAAACGGATTCTTTTTCGGGAAGCCCAGAGATTGGGGATATCGAAAATCGCCGTCGGTCATCACTTGGACGACGTTATCGAAACCACGCTGATGAACCTGTTCTTCAAAGGCGAGTTCGCCACGATGCTGCCGGTTCAAAATTTCTTCGATGGAAAGTTCAAGATCATCCGGCCGATGTGCGAGGTGGAGGAAAGAGAGGTGATTCGGCTGATGAAGGTGTATCCCCTGCCCGTGTTCAGCATAAATTGTCCCCGCAAGCCGGATAACCAGAGGGAGTTTTTCAAAGATCTGATCAAACAGGTCAAACGGGTCAACAAGCACGCCAAAGACAATCTGTACAATGCTCCGTGGCGGATCAATAAGGACTATCTGCCTTGAGGTCGGTTGAACCGCAGTGGGTTGTTGAACTAAAGTGAAAGCCGAATGAGAATCGCCATTCTCAGCGACGTGCATGCAAACAGAGAAGCCCTGCGGGAAGTGGAACGGACTCTCCAGGATTTGGCGGTCGACTCCATACTGTACCTTGGAGACGCGGTGGGATATAATGCCGATCCCGACTATTGTGTTCGCCGGCTGGCCGAGTTGACGGATCTAGCTGTACGGGGTAACCACGACAAAGCGGTGGTCAATCCCAAGGATCTCAGTTGGTTCAACGAGGTAGCCAGGGCTGCGATCCTTTGGACGCGGGACGCACTAAGCGCGCAAAGCCTCGAGATCCTCGATTCCTTTCCGGAAGGGCCTCGGGTCGTCCTGGATCGCTATCTGCTCTGCCACGGATCTCCGATGGATGAAGACCTGTATATCACGGGGCGGGTCGACGTGGATCGCAGTTTCAACTATGTGAAGGAGAACACCGAAGGCATCAAGATCTGTTTTTTTGGTCACACCCACGTTCCGTTGATCATCGAGGAGGCCGGCCGGACCTTAACTCCCCCCGAGCGTTTTTCCCTGGATCCACAACGCCGCTACCTGATCAATCCGGGTTCAGTTGGCCAGCCCCGGGATAGAGTTCCCCTGGCTTCCTTCGGTGTGATCGACGAGGAGACAATGGTATACTACCAGTATAGAGTCCCATTTCCCATTAAAACGGTTCAGCGGAAAATTATTGCCGCCGGATTGCCCCGGATGCTGGCAGATCGGTTGGCCGCGGGCTGGTGAACAGCAAGGAGAAGAAGCAAAGGTGTCTATGAAGAACTCAAAGGTGATGGAGGAGCGAATCCGCAGAGTCAGAGTCCTCTTCAAAGAACTGGGATACAAGTTGCACCAGACAGAGCGTTCGGAAGAAACCTATTCAGCGGGCTTTGAAAACGAGGAAGGAATGCAGGGCGGTTTTTTCATTGACAGAACCAGCCGATTCGTCGAAATCGCCTATACGTTTTCTTTCTCCCCCTCCATGGCTGAGTACGTGAAGACCCACCTGGAAGAGATGCTGAAGTTAAGTTACGAGTTCGGCTGCTACATCAACCTGCAATCGACGGACAAGGAGATCGCCTTTTCTCTATTCACCAAGTTGTATTATACGGGATTGAACTACCACGCCCTGAAGGATAGCCTCCGGGAGTTCGCTCTCTGCATCCTTGCGCTGACGGATCTGTTGGAAATCAGCGGCCGGGAGCCTTCCTGACCCGTCTTTTTGAGGTTTTCAGTAAATTTCAGAGAAAATACCGATGTCTCGAATCCTTCCCGGAACGAAGTTTTCAGCAAACTGCAGGGTTTTGTGCAGTACCGATTCGCCGTACTGTTTGGAGTTCGAGACTACAGCTGCGCCAATCTCAGCGAAGCGCCAGGAATCCTGAAGATCGACTTCCGCCACGGAAATTTTAAATTTATTTTGAAGCCTGTGCTTAACCGATTGAACGATTTGGCGCTTTTCTTTGATCGAGGCAATATCCGGTAGGTCGAGGACGAAGTGCAGTACGGAGATGACCACAAATCAACTCTCCTCCTCTTCGGGAAATATGTGTGATACATCCCCCATATCCAGCTCTATCAGGCTCTGTCCTTCCTTGCTCTGTGTTCGGTCCTTCAAGGGCAGGTATTTCTCATTATACAGTGCCGCCATTTGAAATACGTCATCGGTTTTATATTTCTGCGGAATCTTCACCTCCAGGTTGTAGTTCGTCTCCTCTAGACCTCTACGCATCACGTGGATGGGATCGCTGACGGTTAGGGCGAAGTGGGGGCTGTAGATCAGCAGGTAGGCCAGTACAATGAGGACCACAATCACAAAAAACAGAATGCTTTCCCGAGAGAGCTGACTGACGTAGGGACGCTGATCGAAGAACAGCTCCAAATCATCCTTCCGCAGGTAGGTGTAATCGCCGGGAGCAAAGAACTCCTGGTAGTAGGAGTCGGTGTAACGGGAGTATAGAGTCTGGCCCCGGTACTTCACTATCAGAAGACTTGGGTACGTCTCCCGAAGGGTTTGCATGGCGAATACGAAATCCGCCGGGTCGTCCTTGTTTTCATCCAGATGTTCGGCTACGGCTTCCTGCTGTTCTGCAAAAGCGGTGTCCAATCCGTCCAATTGCAGGCTGGAAGAAAACACGGTAAAGAACAGCAGGGATAGTACCACAATCGTAACGCTGATCGCAGTAATCGAGGCTACGTGCCTCTGGGCCATGGGGGAAGAAACGTTCTTGATTCTGCGGAAGATCTTGACGATACGAAGGAAACGCAGGATTCGGGCTATCCGAATCGCCTTGATCACCTTAAGCAGATTCAAGATCCCCCCCAATCCGACTGCGATGCCCTGACCGGTGAGCAGAGTCAGGGCAAATGGCCCCGAGTTGAACATCAGCAGGGGAACCGAGGCTAGTAAATCGATCCAGCCACGTTCCACAGAAAAGTAGCGGCCGACTTTGCCTTCCATGATCGCGTTGTACAGCCTGGTCAGAAACTCAATCGTGAAGAACAGATCGAAGAAAAATCCTGCCAGAAGGATCTTGTTCCGGATCTCTACATTCCATCCTGAAAGCACTGCGAAATCTTCCAAGAAGGTTTGTACGAGGACAAGCAAAATCGCCGCGATGACCAGGGATTCGAGAAATGATGTGACGGCTCCCCTGGAGCTTTGCGTTCCCGTCACTCTGTCTGGATATTTTGCATCATTCATAGTAGTAGCCTTACCATCCGTTCTCCGAAGCGATCTTATAGAACTCATCGAGCATCTTGATATCAAAACCGTAGTATTTGTAGTTCCGCCGGGTAACGCTGAACCAGCTTCGATCCGGCGTGTTGGCCCCTCGATCCACCCGAGCGATCGGTTTGTAGTTCTTTGCCCGGGATGAAAAAATTGCGGCGATTCGGGCAGTGGCGTCGATCTGTGGATCTTCCTGAAAGGACACGTTGCTGAACAACCCGCCGCGAATAAGCGCCGGAGGAAGGATCTTCAGCTGTCCCTTCATACTGTCCAATACAGTTTGGGCGAATTGGGCTTGAACCAGAGCGGACTCGATGTCCTCACCCGTACTTCCCCGTCCTACGGTGAACAGCTGCACGCTGGGCCGTAAAAGGAGGGTGACATGCACCAAATGCTCGATGTTTTCGATTTCCAGGCGGAGACGCTGAACCTTGGTCAGCTCGAAGTGTACGTATTGGCGGGCATCGAAGCACTTCTCTAAATAGCGGCCGACCAAACCGCCAAGAATCGTGGTCAGTGGACCGGAAAGGGCCTTACGGGCTTCCGGTTTCTGCAGCAGCCGCTGAATGAGCTCCGACAACTCGTCCCGGCATTTCTCTTCGGGAATACGATGGGGTTGTATTCCAGCGACAAAGGAAAATGATATCTTCCGCCGGATCAGATCCTCTATCTGAGGACCCAGCGCCTTGTCCGTTTCCTGCATTAAGGCGGTGTTGAGCAGTTGCAGGATCTCGTTCCAGCCCTTGCCCGGGAAGAACTGAGGGGAGGAGAGGGTCGGGACCAGGCTCTGGGCATTGCTTTTCAAGAACTGGAGGATCTGTTCCTCTTTCTGCAGCGCGTCCAGATTGTTCAGAGCCGGATTGGCCAGCAGATGATTGATGAAGGCTGCCGCCCGGGCTAGGGTAGGGTCCATCGTTACTATTCTCGGTTACGCTCTCTATTCTTTCCCAATGTTTTTTTTACCATGCGATTGTGATACGTTTATTGGCTGTGAGGACTATTCTCTTATCCTGCTTGCTTTTAGCTCTTCTCTTGTCCGCTAACTATACACTGAATGCGCAGGATGAGATAAGCCCCGATTCGCAAGACGGTTCAGAGCCGGAGGTGGCCTCTGATGCAGAGCTTCCCCCTGATACGAGCGGGGACCCCGGCGGCGAAGCGCCGGAGGCTTTGTTCGAATTGGATATCGGCGATGCCGAGGTGGATTTTTTTCTGGAAGGAACCTGGCGGGCGTCCCTGTTCGGCGGTTTCGGTCTGCTGATCGGTCCGGAGGGGGAGCTGGTTTTATCACCCTTTCCGGGCCTCGATACAGGTCAGGTTTTTCAGCAGCTTCCCGACCTGACCTTCTCCGTCTGGCTGCTCAACCGCTTTTTCATAGAAGCTTCTGTCATCGGTGATTTCCTCGAGAAGGACTACACTTATTTCGATCAGAACTACATCCTGATGGGATATAGGGGAGCGGAGGAGGAGTTTCTCAAGCGCCTTCTGATCGGCAGCAGGGATATCAGCATCGATCCTTTCCCCTTCATTGACGTACCGGAATCCGGTATGTCCTCCCTCGGGGCCGAAGCCGTTCTCGGCACCGGGATGAGCGAGCATCAGCTGCTGCTTCGCTACGACAACAACGAGCAGGACAGCCTGACTTTCATTGGCGGCAATCTGGTCTCCGAGCAGGTGATCGGCCTCGATGAGTACATAGAGGGCCGCTTCTTCAAGCTCCCCGACGCCGATGTGGACGTGGGCAGCCTCGAGGTCTACCTCGAGGACCCGGATGGCCCTTATTCCGGGGACGACGGTAGGAGCTACCGCCTGGCCACGGTGGACGATGCTGTGCTGAACAGCGAAAACGGGACGGTGTTTCTTAAAGAGGCGACGGAGGGTGGTGTTCTGGTGTTCTATACGAAAGGGCCGAATACACTTGGTGACGCTCCTCTTGGTGGCGGCGCATTGGCTGGCAAAGACCCGACCGAGGACAAAATCAATCTCTCTCAACCGGCTGTGGAT
>Ga0307380_10003677_pt1 | contig 21054 bp, 14 predicted proteins | sample UN3MG_FD_202239 | JGI IMG/M metagenome (GOLD analysis project Ga0307380, IMG submission 202239) | Soil microbial communities from Risofladan, Vaasa, Finland - UN-3 | ecosystem: Environmental > Terrestrial > Soil > Coastal area > Acid sulfate soil | place: Finland: Risofladan, Vaasa | collected... | reverse complement strand
CCCACGGCTCCCAAAGCATCGCCGTGGGCTTTATTCCTCCGCCTCCTTCGGAGGCTCAGAACGCGGCCACCTGTCTCGAAGGAGATTACACGCACCCCGTTCACCAGCTCTGAGGAATAGGCGGTAAGTCGCGCGGCGACTCCCCACAGGTAGCCTCCAATCCCCTCCTGGTCGGCCTTTTCCCGTTCCGCAGGAATCCCCGGGGGATTTGTTTGTACGCGCGGCGATTTTCCTTGACTGCTTCGGATAAGTATGATACCTTATCCGATACGGAAAGCCACCTCACGGAGGAGACAGAGCCACGAGAGTCCCCCAGCACCCCACGCTCCTTCGCCGAATGCTCCAGGGCCGCGTGAGAAGCCTCACGGCACGAGGGCCCGTCCTGGCCGCCAGCCTGGTGCGCATCGCCAAACACTGCGGCCGCAAGGGTTGCCACTGCCAGAGGGGGGAGAAGCACGTGGGCAACTACCTGACGTTCAAGGTGGCGGGGAAGACCCGCACGGTGTACGTTCCCCTGGACCTGGTGGCGGAGGTGCGCGGGTGGATCGCCGAAGGACGCCGCTTGAAGGGGCTGATGCGGGAGAGCTCGGTGCTGGCGACCGCTCTGGTGGCCTCGCACGTGGCCGAGCGGAAGCGAAAGGCCGGAAGGTCGTAGGCCTGGGTGCGGCTCTCCTAAAGACGCTGGGGCACTACTGGCCCGGCTTGCCCGCCGTGCTCAAGGAACTGCCCGACACGCGGTTCGAGCCCTTCATCGAGTACGACAAGCGGTTCCTGTTCTGGTGGGGCATCCTGCTCTTCGTGCTGGAGCTGGGGAGCCGCCGGCAACTGGACTCGGACCTCCGCGACGACGAGACGGAGGTCCTGGGGAACGTGAACCGGCTGGCCCGCACCGAGCAGACGACCCTGCCCGTCCACGGCACTCTGGAGCACTTCGTCGGGCACGTCGGGTCCGCCTTCTACGGGGCGCTGCGCACCCGGATGCTCGAGCGGCCCATCCGCATGAAGGCCCTCGACGGGGCTCGCCTGCGGGGGCGCTTCGTGGTCGCGCTCGACGGCACGGGGTGGCTGTGTCTCACCGAGCGCCATTGCCCGCACTGCCTGGAGCAGAAACAGAATGGCAAGACGATCTACCTGCATCAGGTGCTGGAGGCCAAGCTCGTCAGCCCGTCCGGGCTGGCCCTCTCGATGGCCAGCGAGTTCATCGAAAACCCGGCGGGGAACCCCGGCACCGCCGCCAAGAGCGAGGAGGAGCGCAAGCAGGACTGCGAGCTCAAGGCCTTCGCCCGCCTGGCCCCCGAGCTGCGGAAGGCCTACCCCCAACTCTCCCTGTGCCTCACCAGCGACTCCCTCTACGGCTGCGGCCCGGCCCTCCAGACCGCCAAGGACCACCGGCTCTCCTACGTCTTCGTCTTCAAGCCCGGGCGCACGCCGGCCCTCTGGGCCGACTTCCAGGGCCTCCTCGCCCTGGCCCCCGAGAACACCCGCACGGTCGAAGAGCCGGACAAGACCCTGTGCGTCTACCGCTGGATCAACGGCCTCGTTCACGAGGACACCCAGGGACGCACCCACCGCCTCAACGCCCTCCAGTGCACGGTCACCCGGGACGGCAAGACCACCCTGTTCGCCTGGATGACCGACCTGCCCCTCAACGACCGAACCGTCCAGGACATCGCCACGAAAGGAGGCCGCATCCGCGCCAAGATCGAAAACCAGGGCTTCAACGCCCAGAAGAACAGCGGGCTGAACCTCGAGCACGCCTACAGCCACGACCTGGAGATCGCCAAAGCCTACTACTACATGATCCAGATCGCCCACACCCTCCTCCAGTTCCTCGTCCTCGGGAGCCTCCTGGCTCGCCTGGCCCGCGACTACGGCAAGACCCCCGTCGCCCTCTACGGCGGCCTCAAGAACATCCCCCGCCGCCTCCTCGACTGCTTCCGCTACTTCGCCCTCCCCGACGAAGCCTTCCGCCCGCACCTCGCGATCCGTGTACGCCTCGACACCTCGTGACCTCGCCTGCGCTGTCGGCTGCTCGACCCCTCGCCCGCCTCTTGCCCGCTCACGACACGCCTCCTCCCCCAACTCGCACGCCGAGCCCACGACCTCGTCGCCCCTACGCCCCACCGCGCCCAAGCTGCTCCGACCACCCCGTGCCCTCTGCCGCCTATTGCTCAGAGCTGCCCGTTCACCCGATGTCTTGCATTCTGAGCGTGGGCAGGGTACACTACTCGCTGCTCACGTCGCCGCTTCGTAGGGGATGCCCGTGCCCGCAGCCCGCGGCAGCGCAGCCACATCGGATGCCAAACCGCTCACGTCGCGCGTGCCGGCAGTCTCCCGACGGCCTTGGCGGCGACGCCTCAGAGCCGCGCTTACCCATGCCATGCTGGGTCTTGGCGCGGTCGTCGTGGCCTTCCCGTTCCTGTGGATGGTCATGACCGCCTTGAAGAGCGAGACCGAGGCTCGCGGCACCCCCACGCTCCTCCCGTCGGGCTGGCCGACCGAATGGCACTGGGGGAACTTCGCCCGGGCTTGGCAGGAGATGGAGCCCTCGTTCGCCACCTGCTTCCTCAACACCTTCATCGTGGCGACCCTGGTCACGGTGGGCGTGGTCGTGACCTCGCTGCTCGCAGGCTACGCCTTCGCCCGCATCCCGTTCCGTGGCCGGCGGGCGCTGTTTGTCGTCTTCCTCGCCACCATGATGGTGCCGTTCGAGGTGGTGCTGGTGCCGAACTTCATGCTCGTCACGGCCATGAAGAACGCCCTGCGGGAGGGTCTGGTGGGCCTGCTCGGCCAGGGAGCCGAGAACGCGGCACGGACGCTTGGGGCCTTCGGCGCCCTCGTCGTGCCCTGGTGCGCCAACGTGTTCTCGATCTTCCTCGTCACGCAGTTCTTCCGCCAGTTGCCACAGGACTACTACGACGCGGCGGTGCTCGACGGCTGCGGCCACTGGCAGTTCGTGTGGCGCATCGGGATGCCGATGGTGGCCCCCGCGCTCGTGACGGCGGGGCTCTTCACCTTCCTGGGGAGCTGGAACTCGCTGCTGTGGCCTCTGGTGGTGAACACCCCCGACGAGGCGCCGGTCATCCAGGTGGCCCTCTCCTACATGGTGCGCGAGGAACGCGAGGGCTTCAACCTCCTGATGGCCGCCTCCACCTTCACCATCCTGCCCGTCGTCTTCCTCTACCTCATTGCCCAGCGCCGTTTCATCGAGGGCGTCACCGGCACCGGGCTCAAGGGCTAGTCCAGCCCTGACATTCGCTGGAGAAAGGGAACGGCCATGACGCAGAAGCGGGTCGCTCGGTCCTGCGCGTGGTTGTGGGCGTTCATCGGGTGTATCGGGCCGGGGTGGAGCACGGCCGGCGAAGCGGACGCCCCGACAGCCAGCGCGGCGCAGAGGGAGTACGAGGGGCGAGCGGGCAAGCTGGCCGATGGCGACGCCAAGGGCTGGCTGGCCCTGGCCGGTTTCTGCGAGGAGCACCTGCTCCTCCCGCAGCGCGAGGCCTCGCTGCGGAAGGTGGTGGCAGCCGTCCCGGACCACGCGGAGGCACGTCGGCGGCTGGATGAGGTGAAGGTGGGCGCGGAGTGGCTCCCCGGCGCGGAGGCGGACGCCCGCGCGGGCAAGGACCACGAGGGCAAGGGAGAGGTGTACTACGGCCGGTCGTGGGCATCGGCGGCGACGGCAGGCCGCCTGCGCGCGGGCGACCGGCAGCGCTTCGGCTGGCCCATCCAGACGCGCGTCGACGCGCCCCACTGCGTCGTCTACAGCGCCGTGCCGTACGACGAGACTCGGGCCGTCGCCGTAGTCGTCCACCGCGTGGCGATGGGCTACCAGGCGCTCTTCGGCGCGGGGCGGAAGCTTGAAGCGTTCAAGCAGTTCCCTGTCCACCTCTTCGGCGCGGCCGACGTGTTCGCCACGCAGTTCAAGCGGATGGCGAAGTTCCAGGGCGCGGTGCCGAAGGGGTTCGCCGGCGCCTACACCCCGCCGGTGAAGATGATGTTCCTTTCGACCGACATCGGCTCGGGCGGATGGAACCAGGAGACGCTGCTTCGGACGGTGGCGCACGAGACGCTGCACGCCCTGGACGAGTTGGCGGCCGGGATGCAGATGAGCGCGATGCCGACCTGGATCTGCGAGGGCCGGGCGCTGTACTCGCAGTACTCGCTCGTGGGCCGCCAGTGGATCCCAGGGGCACTGAGCGTGGGGGGCACGGACGGCAGGGGCCAGGAGGTGGAGAAGGCGTATAAGACGGCCTCGCTGGCGGCCCTGCTGGGGCTCGACCAGAAGGCGTTCATGCAGAACGCCCCGGCCAACTACGCCATTGCCTGGAGCCTCACCCACTTCCTCCTGCACGGCGAGGAGGGCAAGTACCGGGAACGCTTCCTGAGGTTTGTGGCGGGATGTCCCCAGAGCAGCTCGGCCAAGGACTTTGGGAGGCTCGTGGCCAAGGTGGCGGACCTGGAGGGGCCGTACAGGACGTATGTCGAGACCGTGTTCCTTCCGGCCGTCAAGGCATCGGTGAACGCCGACCGCAAGGCCAAGGGTCTGCCGGGCGAATGGAAGTAGCGCGAGCGCCGCGGCGGCTATTTCTCGACCAGGCGGCGCAGGGCTCGGCGGGCGGCAAGGCCGGCATCGGAGTCGGGGTCGGCCACCCGGGCGATCTCTTTGTACTGCTCGATGGCGTCCTGCTTCCGCTCCTGCTCGAGGAGCAGCTCGGCGAACTGGAGGCGCCACTGGCAAACGTAGCCGGGCGAGGTCTTGATGGCGATGGCCTTCTTGTAGTGGGCGATGGCCCCCTCGATGTCCTTCTTCGAGACCAGCACGCGCGCGATGCCGACCTGGACCGCCCCCTGGTAGTAGGCGGCCGACGACGCGGAGGCGGGGAGCACCTTCTCGGTCTCCGCATACTGGCTGAGGGCGTCGTCGTAGCGCTCCGCGCGATGGTAGGCCGAGGCGAGCGACAGCCGGGCGGTGTAGAGCGTGGGCTGGAGCTCGACCGCTCGCTCGAGCAGCCGCACCGCGTTGGCCGCCTCACCATGGCTCAGGCACACGGTGGCCACGTAGTAGTGGGCCGAGCCGCGCCCGGGGGACGCTTTGGCGGCCCTCTCGCAGATCGCGTAGACCTGGTCGAATCGCTCGGCCCGTGAGAGGAGGGCGACGAGCGGGCTGTAGCGCGGGTATTCGGCCGGCGCCGCCAGGACGAGCTTCTCGAGCAGGGCGGCGACCGCGCCGAGCAGCTTCTCCCGACTCGCCGCGTCCACGGCGCCCGCCTGGCCCCGGAACACCCTGCGGAGCTCTTCGCCGAACTGCGCGAGGTCGGTCGGCGTCACGTCGTCCCCCTTCAACGCCTCGACCGCCCTTGCGACGGTGGCAGCCGCCTTCTCCGGCTCCTTGTCGCCGATGTGCAGGTGGAGCAGTTCGGTGTAGTTGCTGAGCTTGCCGGGGTCTTTCTTGATCCGCTCCTCGTAGAGGCGCTCGAGGCCCGATTCGAGGCGGATGGCGATGCGACGGGTTTCTCCCCCCTGTAGCTCGATGTGCTGGAGGACCGGCTGGTAGAGGGGCTCCTTGAGGACGCGGAGGGTGTGGGGGCCGGCCTCCACGCCCTGGATCTCGATCGGGGTCTTGCCGCGGCGCTCCTCGTCGAGCAGGACGTCTGCGTTGTCCGGGTCGGATTCGATGACGAGCGTGGCCAGCTTCACGCGCGCGAGGGTGGGAGCGACCTCCGGCGTGGCCGCCGGGTCCACCGCCTCATGCCAGGGCCGGAAGCCGCGGCGCACCACGCGCACCCGGTGCGTGCCTGGCGCCACCCGCACGCTCAGTGGGGTCTTGCCCGCCAGCTCGTCGTCAATGAACACGTCCGCCCCGTCGGGCGTCGAGCGAACCTGAAGGGGCACGGTCGGGACCGCGCGCCGCAGCAGACGCGCCCTGAGCGCAGGCGACAGCGCGAACGCCCCAGCCGCCGCGAGGAGCGCGAGGACCACAATCAGGACAATCGCGCGCAGCACGGCGCGACAGCCACTGCGCGCGGGGGACTGGGTCTCGACGGTGTCGTGTTCGCGGACGTCCACGGGCTCAGCAGTTCCTGATCGCGGGTATCGGGTGCGGACGCCGTAGCGTGCGGCGCCCGATTATATCAAAAGTCCTCCCTCTTTGTCGCGCCAGGTTCCTTGGGTTTTTCCGCTGGGGCGGTCCGGGGGGCCAGGCCCCTGCCGCCCATGCGGAACAGGTCGCCCTCGTCGTCGTTCTTTCGCTCGTCGGGGCACTGCTCGGGCCGGAAGCGATAGAGGACGCGCTTGAGGCGCTCGATCTCGGCGGGGTCCTGGCTTTGGAGCGCGGCGGCCCAGGCGGGCGGGTCGAACTGCTCGATGGGGATGTCGGGGCGGTGGTCGGGGCCGAGGCTGACGAGAATCCAGGCGTCGGGCAGGGCGCCGTCGGCCCCAGGCCGCCCGCGGCTGTAGCGATAGGGGAACGCGGGGACGAAGCGGTCGCTGCCCAGGTGCGGCAGGAAGTCGGGCACGAGCTGGTCCAACGTCTCCGGATACTGCCCCTTCTTCGCTCGGCAGGCCTCGAGAGCCGTGCCGATCTGGTCGAAATCGGCGCTCACGCGGCGGGCGATGATGGCCTTGCCCTGGTCGAGCATCAGCAGGGCCGCGGCGAGAGTTCCCACAGTCCCAATGTCCGACTGCGCCTCGACCGCGATACCCTCCGGCGTGCGGCGCAGCGCCGCACGGTAGCCGTGGAGGCCGCCGAGGATCTTGTCGGCCTCCGGCAGCAGCCGCTTCGCGGGCTGCGGCAACTCGTCGCGGATGGCGGCGAGGATGGCCGCGAGGAGCTGCGCGTCGTTGACCTGGAGGCACACGTGCGCCTTTGGGGCAGGGCCGGGGCCTGCGAACGTCTTGGCGCCCTTGCGTGCGGTGAGGGCCGCCGTGAGCGGCTCGGGTCGCAGCGAGAAGAGCAGCGTATCGTCTACGATGACGTGCGACGGGCGCACCTCGGGGTTCAGCGGCGTGCGGAAGGCGGAAATGGCCACGCCCTCGTGCTCGATGGTGGTGCGCTGGACGCCCTTCTCCCAGAGCTTCTGGTTGGCGGCGAGGCGGTCGGCCGTGGCCTTGAGGGCCGCCGCGTCGCGGAGCCGTGCGCCCACCAGGAGCGGCAGCTCCTGCGCCTTCGGCTGCCGCCCGCTGCCGTGGAACGAGCGGAACTGCGACAGGTCGAGGGCCGCGAACAGCTCGTCGCTCAACGTGTCGGCGATGCCCCCCTTGGGGTGGAAGCCGAACTCCTGCTCGACGTGTCGCGCCACCGTCTCCAACCAGTCCACCCCGACGGGGCCGCGAGTCTGGTCAACGAGGGAGCGGAGGCGGTCCCACAGCCCCACGTCGCGGAGCGCCACCGAGAGCACGAGCGAGTAGCCCCGCGGCACGAACTTGTCGGCGGTGAAGGCGACGGGCTCGCCCTCGGTCAGCAGGCGCAGGACGCCGGTTGGCGGGCCTTCGAGCGCGACGAAGAGGCGCTCGCGGAGCTGGCGGCCGCTGAAGTCGAGCGCCAGGCCCGCCGCCTGGGCGTTGGCGATGCCGATGACCTGGAGGGGCTTGATCTGCGCCGGGTCGGCGCCGGGCGCGAGCCGCTGGAGGAGCGCCCGCAGGTTGACGTAGGCGAAAAGGGCGGCGCCGGGCTTTCCCAGCCCCTGCCGCACGGCCTGGTAGCTCGGTGTCGTGGCCAGGCGCGGCGCGGCGCCCACCTGCGACGAGAGCAGAGCGTTCACCCCCTCGCGGCCCCCGACCACCAGCACCTCCTGGCAGAAGGCGAAGGCCAGGAAGCCGCCGTTCGGCAGCCTCAACTCGTGGACGGCGACGCCGAGGTGCTCGCGCCTCGCGAGGGCCAGCTTCTCGTTGAGCAGCGAGAGGACGTCGAACTGCGCGAGAAGCGTTGCCTCGAGCTTCTTCGCGTCCGCCGCCTCGAGGAGGAGCACGACGGGCACGCGCTGCCGCAGGTCGGCCACGTCCTTCACGTCCAGCAGCACGATGCCCGCCCGCGGGCCGAGGCACGCGCGCAACTCGTCGGCGGGCAGCCCCGAGAGGAGGGTCGAGCCGAACTCGAACGCTGCCCCCGCCGCTGCGCGGAGGTAGCGGAGGACGTGGGATGCCTGGATCGCTTCGGACAGGGCGCTCTGCTCGAACGCCGCGCGGAGCCTTGCCGTGTCCGTCGCCTGCACCAGGGCCAGCGCGTTTGCGGGCACGAGACGCTCGATAGGGGCCGGCTCGGCGGCTTCCCCGCCTAACGCGCTCGCCGCGACACACGCCAGGGCCAACCCCGCTGCTGCTCTGCTCCTCATCGGACACGTCCTTTCGCTGCCATCGCGTCCCCCTGGCACACAATACAGCCCGTGGGAGCGGAAGGTTACGCGCGCTCGTCGCCAGCGCCGTCGCGCGCATTATAGGGCGCGGCGGGTGCCTGGTCAATCGTGACGGGGGCACGGCCGGCTTCGCGGGACGGCACGGGCGCAGCAGCGTGCTACGCTGAGGCCAGGACCAGGGTCACGCAGGCGCCGCCCGGGTCGGCGGCGTTGACGAGGAGGGTGCCGATCGGGCCGTCGAGCGACTCGCCGGCGACGAGGCGGATGCCGTGCAGCGCTGGCCCATAGGTCGGCAACGCGGCGGGGATGAACCGATCCTCGAAGCAGGCCAGTGCGGCGGCAAGCGACATCGCGCCGCCCGCGCCCATCGCCTCGCCCAGCCAAGCCTTGACCGACGTGAGAGCCGGCCGCGCCACGCCGAAGACGGCCCGGATCGCTGTCGCCTCTGCCCCGTCAAGCTCGGGCACCCCACAGCCGATTCCGATCATCGCATCCACATCGCCTGGCTGAATGCCTCCTCGCTCCATCGCCTCGCGCATCGAACGGGTCAGACCGTCGGCGACGGACTCCCCGCGGCACGAGGCCCAGCCGACGACGCGGGCGAGGACGGGCGTGTTCCACTGCCGTGCCGATTCGGCCTCCTCGACGGCGACCACGGCGGCGCCTTCGCCGAGCAACATCCCGCCCGAGGCGGGGTCGTAGGGCCGCGGATCTCTGCCAGGGTTCAACCCGCCGCGCAGGCAGTAGCCGTGGAAGATAGACTCCGAGAGCGACTCCGCGCCGCCGGCCACAAGCCGCTTCTCCTTGCCCAGGGCCACGCGGCGACAGGCATACTCGACCGCCGCCAGGCCCGACACGTGGCCGCTCGTGAGGCACGCGCTGAAGCCACGCAGCCTGAACTCGATCGAGGCCAGGCTGTTCGGCGCGTTCGCGTAGCTGTGGGTGAAGGGCAGCAGCGGCACGAACTTCGGCTTGCCCTCGACCAGCTTCTGGGCGAACAGCTCGAGCGAGTCCATGCAGCCCCACGCCGTGCCCAGGATCAGCCCCACGCTCTCGTCGCCCGTCCACTGGGCGTCCCTGAGCGCCGAGGCGCACGCGGCCAGGGCAAAGGCCGACGTGCGGTCAATGTAGGTCTTCGACGACTCGATGAAGTCGCCCAGCTCCAGGTCGAGCACCTCGGCGCCGAATCGGCAGGGATAGGCCGAGGCGTCGAACGAGGCGACCTCTCCGATGCCCGAGCGCCCCTCGCGCAGCGCCGCGCTCAGCGCCTCCAGCGACAGCCCGAGGGGGGTGATGCAGCCGACGCCGGTGATGACAACCTCAGCCTCGCTCATCGCAACCGCACCTCGAAACGGGCCGCGCCGGGCACGCCGGCGCGAAAGGACAGGAGGTCGCGCCTCATCTCGTGCGGCACTTCGCCAAGCAGCTTGCCCTCGACATCAAGGGCCTCGACCTTCGCCACGGATCGCCCCGGGGCCAGCGTGGCAATGTCCAACTCGATAGCGAACTCCCTGTCGCGAGGATACGGCAGCAGCGTGAGGGCGCCCTGGCGCTTGTAGAGCTTGAACGAACCATCGGTGCGGACCTTGCCGAAATCCACGAGCTTGCCGGCCGTGTTCATCCGCTCGTCGAAGAGGCGGCGCTTGGCCTGTTGAGCCTCCCGCACGTCGTCCACGGGCAGGAGCTTCAGGCTCTTGATGCGGCCGCCGTCGCGTTCGACGGCCAGCCGCCCGATGAGGATGCGGTGCTGCCCGATGTCGGTGCCGCGCAGGGCTACGCGCGGGGCGTCGCGACGGTAGAGGCCGATCACGATGTCATAGGTGGTCGCGGCCTGATCGGCCGGCACCTGCACGCGATGCGGGCCATCAGCGACGACCGTGCCCTTCCGCCACTTCGAGGTCGGCGGGTTCGGCGGATGGTCGCCCTGGAAGGCGATCTCCTCACCCTCCTCGGCATCGGGGTTGACGAAATGCACGAAGGCCGTGTAATCCTGGTCGAGTTCCTGCTCGACGGCCCACTCGCAGGTGATCTCGAAGGCGCCGCCGTCGAGCGCCCTGAAGTCCTTGAGCTTCGGCTCGATGGCCACGAGACGCTGCTCCCAGGGGCGATAGACGTGGGTGCGGGCGTCGGCGAAGAGCGTCTCGCCATCCTCCGCGTAGTCCACGATCACCCCGTCGCGCTTCGCCGTGTACGCCAGCAGGTTCGGCCCCTGCGCGAGGAAGCCGTACTGTGGCAACACATATTCGCCGACCTGCCAGTCGGCCTCGCGCAGGTTCACGTGCACGACCAGGCCGCTGTCATAGGTCACGCGCACGCGGTCGAGGGCGCCGACGGGCGCCGCGGCCGAGCTGGTCACGAGGTTGCCGTCCACCTCGTAGAGGATCTCGCTCGCCTTCGCGGCGCCGTAGAGGGCCTGCACGGGCGAGACGATGTTGTGCTCGCGCCAGACGAGGTGCGGGGCATAGACGGTCTCGCTGCCGACGAAGCCTGCGTGGCCGTAGGCGAGGGTCATCGCCCGATACTTGTCGAGCTGGGCGGGCGTCGGGGCCTCGATGCCCCACTTCGTCTGGCGGCCGGTCCTCAGCCATCGGGTGGTGTAGCCCATCCCGTGGTTGACCATCTGCGGATGGAGCTTCAGCAGGTCGAAGTCGAGGAGTAGCGGGCAGTCCTCGCCGCCCTGCACCTGGGCCTCCACGCCGTCCACCAGCCCCGCCCAATAGAAGTGGTTGTGCCCTTCGCCGAAGAGCGGTCCGCCGTGGGTATCGCGCTCGTATTGGAAGAGCTGCTTGTGGACGTTTACCTTCAGGTGGTGGGCACCGGCGAATTCGGTCTTGGGATCGTAGTCCACGTGGTGCCAGGGCGGGACGCAGGTGTGGACGTCGAGGTAGGCGGCCGTGGTGCCGAAGCGTCTGTGAATCTCGGGCGAGTTCTGCGCGGCATAGTGCAGCATTCGCCCTGCCTTGAGAGCGAAGCTCTGGACCTTCGTGCCCCGGTGATACCACGCCTTCGAGAACTCACCTTTCTCGTTGAGCACAACGTCCTTCGGGTCGTAGCTTGGCGCGTCGGGATAGAAGTCAATGTAGTTTTCGTGGAGCGAGAAGGGGTAGCCGACCTCGCGGGCCGCAGCGCCCAGACGCTTCATCGCCTCGTCGCCGCCCATCGCCGGGTTGGCGGGCAGGTGGTCGGGCAGCTTCACGTCGTAACCATAGCGCTGCCAGTTGTGCCAGATGACGGCTGCGTTGTCCACGCCGTAGCTCTTCAGCGTGCGGAGAAGCTCGGCACCCTGGTCATACGTCCCGCCCCAAATGTCGAGCATGATCTCCGGCGCAAGCAGCTTCAGGGAGGGCGACGGCGGATGCGGGATGTTGGGCAGCACCTCGCCCAGCTCGTGCGAAATGGCGACGTAGCCCTCCTCGTGCAGCTTGTTGCGCGTGCCATCGAGCTGCGGCAGATAGATGGCCACATTCCCCTGCGTCCTCGACGCCATGGACTTCGTCCAGTCGAGATAGCTCATCACGAAGACGTTCCACGGCCGCAGGAAGTAGGCGTGCGCGCCGCCGAGGTAGGGGATACGAATGGCCTGCCGCAACCCGCCACTGAGGGGCTGGCCGAGCGAGAGGCGGGCGATGTGGGGGCTGTCGGAATCGGCCGTGATGGCAAGCGCCTTGCCCACAAGGCGGAAGGTCCACGTCACATCAGCGCGGACATCGCCCAACTCGTAGCGGCAGACCGTCGTGAGCCGGCCATCCCGGAGTTGCCGAGAGACTTCCGTGACTCGCTCGGGGTCGGCGAAACGATGCGGCTCTTCCTTGTTTGGCGCGAGTTGAACCGAGCCGGAGCACGCCACGAGGGGCCGAATGGAGTCGGCGCTGGCCAGGACCGCCAGGATCCCCTTGTCGAGCGGTCCGCGGAGCCGGGAAGAGTACTCGATGACACAGTCCTCACCACGATAGCGGAACATCGTCCACACTTCGTCCTCGCACGCCTGCGTCTCGTGTGGATAGGCCGTGCTGGGGACAATGCCCTGCGCGGGATCGTTGGCGAGCTTGGTCAGGTCGCGGTGAGCGGCGGCTCGGTAGGCGCTGCTCTCGATGATCGAGCGGAGAAGCTGGGGCCGCGGGTCCTCATCCCGCACGACGGTGATCGTCGGGTCGCCGAGGAGCGAGAAGTCGAAGCTCGAGTCGTTCTTCGGGCCGGGCTCGGTCTGGAAGGTGAGGCGTATGGACCGGCCGGCGTAGGATGAGAGGTCGAAGGCGCAGTCCTTCCACTCAGCCTTCGTGTAGTGCTCTCTCATCAACTCCGTCTGCTTCCCGTCCGCGACGATGGCGGCACTGAAGGTCACGCCATCGCTCTTGTCGGTGATGTCGGCCCGCATGGCGATGCCGAAGCGCAGCGTGATCGGCGGCCTCTTGGGCAGATTCAGGAGATACTCGAGCCGCACGAGTCCCTGCCCTGCCTTCCACGGGCAGTGGAGCACGAAGGCTCGGCGACCGTTCTGGACGCCGTGCTCGTAGTAGGCGATGCCCACGTCCTCGGTGAAGTGGCCGGACCAGCCCGGGGGCATCTCGACGCGGTCCCTGTCGTAGAGTTGATAGACAACCTGGTAGCAGCCAAGCTCGGCGAGGCGGGTTGTCCCCACCGGCAACTCGAAGGAGTCTTTGACAGACGGGCTCGTGGTGAGGCGGGAGCAAGAGTCGAGGACGAGGACGACGGGGAGGACGAGGACGAGCATGAGGGTTGCCCTCGCCCTCTTATCCCCAACAGCGAACACCGAACACCGAACACCGCCCTTGCCCACGTCATTTCCCCTCATAGCGCGCGAGCACAACCGCCGCGTTGGTTCCGCCGATGCCGTAGGCGTTGCAGAGGGCGACTCGCACGTCGCACTTCCGGGCCTGGTTCGGCACGTAGTCGAGGTCGCAGTCGGGGTCGGGCGTCTCGTAGTGGATGGTCGGCGGGACGATGCCGGTCTGGAGTGTCTTGATGGTGCAGATGGATTCGAGGGTGCCCGCGGCGCCGCAGGTGTGGCCGATCATGGACTTATTGGCCGTGATGGTGAGTTGGCGGGCGTGGGCGTTGAAGACGGCTTTGATGGCCGCCGTCTCGATCTTGTCGTTGTACTGGGTGCCGGTGCCGTGGGCATTGATGTGCTGAACGTCCTCGGGCTTGACGCCGGCGTCGTCGAGTGCCGCCTGGATGACGGCGGTGATGCCCTTGCCGCTGGTGTCGGGCGCCGTCATGTGGAAGGCATCGTTGTTCATCGCGTGGCCGAGGACCTCGGCGTGAACGGCCGCGCCGCGAGCCCTGGCCGATTCGAGGGATTCGACGACGACCACGCCCGCGCCCTCGGAGAACATCGTGCCCGCGCGGTTCCTGTCGAAGGGGCGGATGATCTCGGGCGTGATGGCCCGCAGCGCGCTGAGGCCGCTGTAGGACATCAGGGCCAGCTCGTCGTAGCCGCCGGCGATGACCCGCTCGCAACGGCCTTCGCGGATGAGGTCCGCCGCGTACCCGATGGCCGCGACGCCGGACGCGCAGGAGAGCGAGAGGGTGGCCGATGGGCCGCACAGGCCCCATCGCGCCGCCGCGGCGACGGCCGCGGCCTGGAAGTCAAACTCGTCCAGCCAGCGCGGGTTCGGCTCCTCGCCGCGAATCTGGGCGGCGAGCAATCGCTCGCCGTGCTCGCAGCCGCCGAAGTTTGTCGCCAGCACGATCCCCGCCGAGCGAAGCTCGTCGCCCTCCAGCCCCGCGTCCGCGATGGCCTGCTCGATGGCGGCGAGGGCATAAAGCTTCGCGCGGCTGGCCTCGGGTTCGGGCAGTGGGAAGTCCCTCACCTCGCCGCCGCTTGCGTTGCGGAAGGGGCTGGCATCGAAGTGCGTGATCGGCGCGAGCGCATAGCGCCCCGCGCAGAGCCCCTCCCAGAACTCCGCGACGGAGTTGCCATTCGGGGCGATGGCGCCGAGGCCGGTGATGACGAGGCGAGGGTGGGACATGGGCCGTCAAGCTCAGGAAATGGGACCAATGGGACGAATGGGACCAATGGGACGAATGGGCCCGACATGTCCCATAGGTCCCGTCTCTATCGTAGCCCCCGCCCCCCGCTCGATCAAACCGACATCAGCACCTGCTTGAAAATGCCTATGGCCTCAACTACTTGCTCGCGGCCGACGTCGAGGTGGGTGACGAGGCGAATGCGGTGCGGCGCGGTGTCGTACATGAGTACGCCCGCCTTCGCCATCGTCTGTTTCAGGGCCGCAGCGGCCATTCCCGTGCGAGGGCAGTCGAAGAAGACCATGTTGGTCTCGACCTCGTCGGGGTTGAGGTCGAGGGTGTCGATCTCGGCGAGGCCGCGGGCCAGCAGGCGGGCGTTGGCGTGGTCTTCGGCGAGTCGCTCGACATTGCGCTCGAGGGCATAGATAGCCGCCGCAGCCAGAATGCCGGCCTGGCGCATCCCGCCGCCGAAGACTTTCCGCCAGCGGCGCGCCCGCTCGATGAAGTCGCGCGGCCCGGCCACGACCGATCCGACGGGGCAGCCGAGGCCCTTCGAGAAGCAGAGCGTGGCCGAATCGCAGTGCCGCGTGTAATCGCTCGGCCTGACCCTCTTCTCGACGCAGGCGTTGAGCAGCCGGGCGCCGTCGAGATGGAGTCGGATGCCGCGACGCTGCGCGATCTCGCCGATGGCGGCGACGGTCTCGACGGGATAGATCGAGCCGCCACCGCGGTTGTGGGTGTTCTCGATGGCGATGAGGGTGGTCGGGCCGTGGTGGACGTTGTTTGGGCGGATGCGGGCCTCGACCTGCTCGGCGGTCATGATGCCCCGCCGGCCCTCGACGGGCGTGACCTGCACGCCCGACAGCGCCGCGATGGCCGCGCTCTCGAGGTTGTAGCAATGGGCGTTCAGGTCCACGATCATCTCGTCGCCCGCCTGCGTCCAGGTCTTGATCGCCACCTGATTGGCCATCGAGCCCGAGGGGACGAAGAGCGATGCCTCCATCCCGTACAGCTCGGCGCACAGCTCCTCCAGGCGGTTGATGGTGGGGTCCTCGCGGGCCACGTCGTCGCCGACCTCGGCGCTGGCCATGGCCTGGCGCATCGCGGGAGAGGGCTTGGTGACGGTGTCACTGCGGAGGTCAATCGGCAGGTTCATGACGGGTTCCTCGCCTCAATTGCGGTTGCGGATTGCGGAATAGGACCAGGAAGACCGGGACATCTCTCGAAGTACGTCAGGTGCGCGGGACAGCCCCGCGTGCAGTCGGACGACCCGAAGCCGTGGACCGGTATGCCGGCCCCTGGGAGCCGCTGGACTTGCTGGTTGATCGCGCATTCCTCGCGGCGGTGCGAGGGATAGGGCACGCAGGCGACGAACCGCGCGGCGGGGAGGGCGAGGAGGCAGTCAATGTGCCAGCGAAGCTTCTTCACCCGCCGCTGGTGTCGGGCGATGCGGGCAGCCAGGCCTCGCATGGCGCTGCCGCAGTAGACGTAGTAGCCTTTCGGAAAGCGGAAACGCCCCAGCCGCCCGACGGTTGCCTCGCGGTCGGCCTGGAGGTGGATCAGCAGGCAGTAGGCGCCGCGGTCGGGTGGCCTCACGGTGCCTCCTTCGCCGGCTCGTGGGCGCGAAGAAACGCTCGGATCATGTCGCACAGGTGGCGGGGATTGGCGCAGGCGCGGTACGTGGTCGGCAGGGATCGGAGGAAGCTCGAGCCATAGTTCCGCGTGAGAACGCGGCGGTCGAGGACGACGACGGCCCCGAAGTCCGTCTTCGTGCGAATCAGGCGGCCTGCGCCTTGCTTGAACCGGATCACCGCGCTGGGCAGCGAGTAATGGCGGAACGAGCTGAACCCGCGCGCCTGCACCTCTTCGCAACGCGCCTGCACGACCGGCGCCGTGTGCACCGCGAATGGCAGCTTGGTGATGACCAGGCAGCTCAGCGACTCGCCCGGCACGTCCACGCCCTCCCAGAAGCTGTCGGTGCCGAGGAGGACGGACGCGGTGTCGCGCTGAAAGATGTTGGTGATGGCTCGGCGTTCGCCGTCGAAGCCCTGGCCGAGGACGAGGATGCCCTCGGCCTCCAGGGCCGCTTTGAGCTTGGGGTAGGCGTCGTTGAGCATCGAGTAGGCGGTGAAGAGCCCGAGGCCCCGCCCACCGCTCGCGCGGAAGACATCAATCAGCAGCTTGCTCACGTGGGCCGAGAACGCGCCCTCCTCGGCACCCGGCTCTGGCAGGAAGCTCGGCACCAGGACAAGCATCTGTCGGTCGTAGTCGAAGGGCGAGCCGACGTCCTCCTCGATGAGCTTCCCCTTCTCGACCTGGTCGAGGCCGATGCGGTCTTTGAGGAACTCGAAGCTGCGCGCGGCCGTGAGCGTGGCCGAGGTGAAGATGATGGTGTCCTTGCGGTCGTAGAGGAGCTGCTTGAGCTTCGGCCCGACGCGGATGGGTGCGGCGGCGACACGGTACGACGGCTTGCGGCGGCCGTAGCGCTCGATCCAGTAGACATACGTCTCGTCGTCCCCCGCCACGAGGAAGTCCATCGTCTCCTGAAGCTCGCCCAGGCTGCCCTCGATGCCGCGCAGGTCGTAGACGGATTCGGCGCGGTGCGGGAAGTCGCGCTCGACCATCAACTCCAGGCTCTCCGTGAGCCGTTCGAGCCGCTTCCGCAGCCCGGCGATGACGGAGACGGTCGCCTTCTTCTCGACCTCGACGGGCTCCCAGTGCCTCGGCTCGCGGGTCTTGGCCTCATAGCGCACGGCGTCGGCGCCCTTGCGGGTGGCGCCAAAGACCATCTCGATGGCCTGGAGAAAGCCGTCGAGGCGGTTCTGCACCTCCTCCACGTCGGCATAGACGTCCACGATGAAGCGGTCGAGTGCCTCTTCCTCCGGGGTGAGGTCGCGCTCGCGGCCTTTCTTCATGCGGTAGCGGATGCTGGGGAGGAGGCCGCGCTCGGGGGCGTTCTTGTCGCGGCGGAGCAGGCGGCGGAGGAGGCGGGCGACCTGCCAGCGGTCCACCTCGCGCGCCAGGAACTCGGTCGCCGCGTCCTCGAGGTTGTGGGCCTCGTCAAAGACCACGTGGGCATAGGGCGGCAACACCACACTGTCCATGCCCAGCTCGGCGAAGACGACCGCGTGGTTGGCGACGACGACGTCGGCGAGCATCGAGAGGGCGCGGGCGTAGGCCAGGAAGCAGTGGCGCCGCTGGCGGCAATTCGGCCCCGCGCACTCCTCGCCGGACGCGCAGAGCTTCGGCCACAGGTCGGCCTGGCGGAAGGCCAGGAAGCCGGTCGCCTCGGCCACGTCGCCCGTCTGGGTGTCCGCCGCCCACACCAGGGCCGCAAGGAAGGCCACCCGCTCCTCCTCGCTCAGCTCCCGCTCCGCCTCTTCGAGCAGGTAGAGGAGCTTGCGGGCGCACAGGTAGTTGGCCCGCCCCTTGATCAGGGCCGCCTGGAAGGGCACCTCCAGCACCTGCTGGATGAGCGGGATGTCCTTGAAGAAGAGCTGCTCCTGGAGGTTCTTCGTGTTCGTCGAGATGACGATCTTGTCGCCGTTCGTGCGTGCCCAGTGGATGGCGGGGATGAGATAGGCGATGGACTTGCCGACGCCTGTGCCGGCCTCGACGAGCAGGTGCTGCCCCTCGTTGAATGCCTGGGCGACCAGCTCGGCCATGCGGACCTGTTGGGGGCGGAACTCGTAGCCGGGGAGCTTCTGGCTGAAGAGGCCGCCCTGGCCGAGGAGGCCCTGGATGCGCGGCACGTCGAGGCGCTTCGGGGGCGGACGCTGCGCGGGGTCGTAGTCGCGGCGGGCGTTGCGGCCGGCGTCAATCACACTGCCGAAGTCCCGCAGCAGCTTGTAGTAGCTCGGCGCCGCGACGTCGAAGGCGCCGGTGAGGCGTTTCGCCTCGGCCTCCAGGAACAGGTGGCGGGCGGGCCACGTGGTGAGGCCAGAGATGGCGCTGAGGGCGGCCACGACCTCGAAGGGCAGGTCGTCGAGCCGCTCGAGCAGCCGCTGCCAGAGACCCACGAGCACGCGGGCGTCGTCAAGCGCTCGGTGCCGCTGCTCGACCGGCAGGCCCAGCGTGAGCGTCATCGTGTCGAGGTCGTGGTGCTCCAGGGCGGGATAGAGGATGCGGGACAGCTCGAGCGTGTCCAGGGCCGTATTCTGGAAGTAGCCGTCGCTCTTCTGCTTGAGGAAGCCGACGTCGAAGCTGGCGTTGTGGGCGACCACCGCGTCGTCGCCGACGAAGCGGAGGAACTCGGCGAGCACGGCGCGGCTCGGGGGTTGGCGGCGCAGAGCGGCGTCCGTGATCCCCGTCAGCTTCGTGATGGTCAGCGACAGCGGCCGCCCGGGGTTCGCCAGGCGCGAGAACTCGCCCTCCACCTTGCCCTCCACCACCCGCACCGCGGCGAATTCGATGATCTCCTCGGCCGCGGCGTCCAGGCCCGTCGTCTCCAGGTCCACAAACACCAGCCGCCGGTAGCTGGGATTCCCGATTGCCGACTTGCGATTTGCGATTTCAGACCCGTCCTGTCACGCGGCACGCGGCACGTCTCACGCCTTCACATCCACCTTGTCCTTCGGCAAATAGTCGCTCTTGATGAACACCGCGTCCATCGCCTCGGCCGTGTCGTTGATGATGTTGTGGACGTCTCCTGGCGCCATCCGGAAGGCGTCGCCGACGCGGACGCGGTATTCCTGGCCGTTGACGACGACGAGGGGGGTGCCGTGGGTGAAGTAGAAGGTCTCCTCGACTTTCTCGTGGAAGTGCGTGCCGAGCTGCTGGCCGGGAAGGAAGCGGAGGACCCCCCAGTCGAGCCTCGGGCCGCGGAAGAGGTACTTCACCCCGTGGTCGCCGTCGCGGTACTGCTTCTCGCCCTCGTTCACGCGTTCCATGATCGTGTGCCTCCTGCCGGGAACCGTGGAGCGACGCCGCGCCAGTTCGCGTGCCGCGGCCATTATACACGATGGGGCGGCGGCGGGGGAAACGGCGGGGACGGGTGCCCTCCACTGCAGCCCGGCCGCCGCGTGGGTTCCGCGATGGTTCCTAAGCCCGATGGCTATGAACGTGGCCGCCCTTGCCAATGCCCGCGAGAATGCCGAGGAAGAGGGCCACCTTGGCCGCCGTGCCCCACGAGATCGTCTCGGCCACCAGGCCCTGCTTCACCGCCTCAGGGAACAGGTCGGGCATGGTCCACGCCCAGAGCGCCTTGATGACGAGGAGGAAGACCACAAACGCGACGCAGGCCACGACGACGCCGCCGGCAACGACGGCCGCCACCTTCGACTTGCTCATGACGGCGCTCTCCTTTCCTTGCGTTACCGAGGCTGCGCCCAGACCTCGGTGTTCACGCTATTCCGATTGTGCTGGTAGCCGCCGGCGTTGATGCCGCGCGTGTAGAGCAGGGCCGGCCGCTCGACCGGCGCGTGCCAGCACCAGCGCTCGAGGCTCGGCAGCCAGCAGGGCACGTCGGACTCCTCCTGCGGGCACATGAGCTCCGTCCTGCGGATGGCGCCCGCAGGCCCCACCAGGACGCGGACAAGCCTGGTGCCCTTCGCGCCCCATGCCCGCTCGCCCTCCGGCGCCGCCATCAGCACGGCCTCTACTGTGCCGTCCCTGTGGCGCGAAAGCTGGCCGCAATGCTGGATGTGGAACCCCGGCAGGACGGAGCGAACCGCATCCAGCAGCGGCGTGGCCGCCCAGCCAGCGGCGCCCTGCCAGCGGAAGAGCGATGCCGTCCGCGTCAGCAGGTTGTGGACGATGACCCAGGGCTGGCCGGCCTCGTCAATGGCGGGGTTCGACAGGAGGATCTTGTGGTAGTACGAGTTGAGCGGGCCTGGGGCGGCGCCGTACTCCTTCTCGGTGCGCGCGGGGTCGAGAGCATCGCACTCGATCCGCGCGAGGACGGCGGCCGGCGCGGGCCCCTTCAGGGGCTCCGCGCGCCCGAGCTGCCGCCACGTCGCCCCTGAGTCGTCCGAGTGCAAATGCGAGGCCCCGTAGTAGCGGGCCTCAGGACCTGCCTCGGGGACGGGCAGGGTGTTGGAGACAATGAGGTGCACTCGCCCCTTCGGCCCCACCTCGATGGCGTTTGTGACCCAGCTATGCTCGGCGACGGCGCTCGCCACCAGCACGCGCGGCTCGGCCCACTTCCCGTCCCGCGGCCGCCGGCAGTAGCACACGCGGGGGTCACGGCCGCCCCGCTCCTGGCGATAGGCCAGGTGCAGGGTGCCCGCGCCGTCGCACACGACGCTCGGGTAGGTTGCCGCCTGCCCGAGCGCACGGCCGTCGGCGACCGGCTCCCAGGCCTCCTGGTCGGGCGGCATGCGGTAGTGCTCGAACGACCCGTGGTGCGCCCCGACGACGAGGTGCAGCGTGCCATCGGTGTCCGTGGCCAGGGCGCCGCCGCAGTGGTTATCCGTCCGCGGCTCCCCGACGACTCCCTGCTTGAGCAGCTTCGCGTCGGTCGGCTCGACAAGTGCCCAGCAGTTCTGGCGGTCGCTCCCGAGCCAGGTGCACACGAGGAGGCCGCGCCGGCGCGCGACCTTGTTGCTCATCACGTAGGCCGTTGCCCTGTCGCTGCCAGTCTTGCTGAGCAGGATGCTGGAAGCCACTTGGCTCGGCTCCTTCGCCCTGGCCTGTCTCACGATGACGAGCGAGGCCCCGCCGAGCCCGAGAGACGAGAGGAAGCTGCGGCGGCACAGCGCCGTCTGGCCCCGGC
>Ga0307380_10003676_pt1 | contig 21056 bp, 17 predicted proteins | sample UN3MG_FD_202239 | JGI IMG/M metagenome (GOLD analysis project Ga0307380, IMG submission 202239) | Soil microbial communities from Risofladan, Vaasa, Finland - UN-3 | ecosystem: Environmental > Terrestrial > Soil > Coastal area > Acid sulfate soil | place: Finland: Risofladan, Vaasa | collected... | reverse complement strand
TCGAACTTATTATTGTGGCTACTATTACTCCGGAGATGGTTTTTCCATCCACAGCGTCATTCGTGCAGAGGGCTTTGAAAGCAAAGCATTCATGGGTATTTGATTTATCGGCAGCATGCAGCGGTTTTTTATATAGCCTGTCCATAGTTCAGCAATTTATAGAAAACGGCCGACATAAGAACGCCCTTATAGTTGGTGCAGAGACTTTGACCAAAATTACCGACTGGACCGATAGGAAAAGCTGTATTCTTTTTGGAGACGGCGCCGGAGCAATGGTGCTTGAGCGGGGGGACAACAAAGGACCAGGTATATTGTACAGCACCTTGCATTCGGACGGAGACTGCTGGGAAGCATTGAATTGCCAGGCATACGGTTCCCGGCACCCGGCAAATAAACCACTGGACGACCCGAAGAAAACCTATATGCAAATCAACGGCAGGCAAGTCTATCAGCAGGCCATTCGGCGAATTGTTGAAACTGTTACCAACTGTCTGGAGCACTGTAACCTGACTATAGATGACATCACGATGATGATTTCCCACCAGATGAACGCCAGAATTATCGAGTCTGCTTCGAAACGGTTAAATATGCCGGATGAAAAGGTTTTTGTAAATATCAACGAGTATGGCAATACTTCAGCGGCCTCCGTGCCAATTGCCTTTGATGAGTGCGTAAGGAAGGGAAAAATCAAACGAGGAGATATTATCATTTTAGTCGCTTTCGGTGCAGGCTTGACTTGGGGAGCAAATATAATTGTGTTTTAATCTTCTCGAATGGAATATTTTGTCTTATAATGTGTGTAAATCCGGAGTTTCGGCTCTTTGTAAGGCTCAGGAAGCTAAGATAATAACATAAGTGAATGAAGGAACTTAACAATATATGAATTTTAACAAGATGCCAGAACTGTGTATAGGTGACATGGAAGTTAAAATACCAATTGTCCAGGGAGGGATGGGCGTCGGCATTTCCTTATCAAATTTGACCTCAGCTGTTGCAAACGCCAAGGGTATTGGAGTTATTGCCACCCCTGGAATCGGTCAGTTTGAACCCGATTATCACACAAATCCCAGAGAAGCAAACAAAAGGGCCTTGCAAAAAGAAATAAGAAAGGCAAAGGCCAAGACCAAGACTGGCGGGTTTATCGGCGTAAATGTAATGGTGGCCCTTTCAAATTTTGACGACCTGGTGCAATGTGCTGTGGATGAAGGAGTGAATATTCTCTTTCTCGGTGCAGGGCTTCCATTAGGGCTTCCTGAGACACTACCGCTCGATAGGCTGGGTGAGCTCAAAACGAAGTTTGCCCCTATAGTGTCCTCCGCCAGAGCGGCTAAGATAGTATTTAGAACCTGGCAGAAACGATACAACCATGTGCCCGATGCCGTGGTTGTAGAGGGTCCGTTAGCCGGGGGGCATCTCGGCTTCAGAAAAGACCTGATCGATAATCCTGACTATGCTCTGGAAAAGATACTGCCGGATGTAATTACTGTCGTAAAACCTTATGAAGAGCAATTCAACAAAAGCATTCCGGTCATCGCCGCCGGCGGAATATATACAGGTGCTGATATTCATAGATTCATGGAGTTAGGAGCCCGGGGAGTCCAGATGGGAACCAGGTTTGTTGCAACTTATGAGTGTGATGCCTCCATGGAATTCAAAGAGGCGTATCTGAACTGCAAAAAAGAGGATATTGTCATAATTGACAGCCCCGTTGGATTGCCTGGACGAGCCATACGGGATAAGTTTCTTGAGCGGGTTTTGTCAGGGGAGAAAGAAACCTTCAAATGCTCCTGGAAGTGTCTTAAAAGTTGTGATTTTAAGAATGCGCCATATTGTATTGCCCTTGCGTTAACCAATGCCAAGAAAGGAAACCTTGAAGAAGGATTTTCTTTCGCGGGAGCTAATGCCTATAGAGTAGATAAACTCATTTCCGTTAAAGAGCTTATTGAGACGTTAGTTGAAGAATATATGGCCGCAGCAATGCAGCATTCAACGAAAGCCGAATTGCCGACATAAACGGTTAGGCGAATCTTGAAGGCCGGGAAAAAGGAACTCGAAATGAATATCTATTTTGGGAATTTGTCACGTGAGACAATTGAAGACAGCTTTTTTATTTCCAGGACAGGGTGCTCAGGTCGTTGGGATGGGCGCCGAAATAGCACAATCGTTCCCTGTAGCGGCGGAGATTTACGAAAAGGCAAATGACCTCGTAGGATTTGACCTGAGAGGACTTTGCTTTGAGGGTCCTGCCGAACAGTTGAACAGTACAACGATTTCACAGCCTGCTATTTTTGTAACATCTGCGGCCATATTGGAGGTTCTCAGGACAAATCCTCCAACAAGCAGTATAAGTGCGGATGTTACGGCAGGGCTCAGTCTTGGTGAATATACAGCCCTTTACGCGGCCGGATTGATAAGTTTTGATGATGGACTTGTGCTTGTTCACAAGCGTGGCCAGGCGATGCAGGCTGCCGCTGACGCCACAGATGGTGCAATGGTGGGGATAATCGGCCTTGACGAAGAAAAAGTTCGTCAGCTTTGCGATGAGGCCGCTGAAGGCGATTTGATTGTGCCCGTTAACTTCAACTGCCCAGGACAGATTGTGGTAAGCGGCAGCGCAAAAGCCTGTGAACGGGCCGCACAATTGGCACAGAAGTATGGCGCCATAAAAGCTGTTCGTTTAGAGGTCGCAGGTGCTTTTCATACAGAAATGATGTCCAGTGCGGCTGAGAGCCTTGGACAAGCGTTGTCTAATTGTGAGATTTCGGAGCCGTCTGAAATCAAGACTATTGCCAATATTAACGCTGAGTATTACCAGACGAGCCAAAAAATCGCGGACGGCCTGATAAATCAGTTGACTTGTCCGATTCTCTGGCAAAAATGTACCGAACGACTTATAGATGATGGTCTCGAAAAGTTTTATGAGATTGGACCGGGCAGGGTCCTTACAGGGCTGATGAGAAGAATCAACAGGAAAATAAAGGTTGTTAATATCAGCACTTTGCAGGCAATAAAGGAATTGTTATAACAATCCGCCGCAAGAGGCGCTGGAATCAATATTTGAATGATTTTAAGTTGGAGATTTTAAGGATGTCGGAAAAAAGACTGGCTGTTGTAACAGGTGCCGCCAGAGGAATCGGCCGGGCTATTGTTCTCGAATTGCTTAAGCAGGGACGAATTGTTGCCGGGCTGGATATAAATAATGAGCAGCTTAGTGAGCTTGAGGGTGTTGTAAAAGAAGCCGGTTTTACTGTCGTTACAAAATGCGTGGATATAACCAATACGGATGAATTTACCAAAGTTCTTGAGTCTCTTGCTAACGAATACGGCGGGATAGGGATTTTGGTTAACAATGCCGGCATAACGCGTGATAAGCTGATGATGCAAATGAAGGAAGAGGATTTTGACAAGGTCATCAACGTCAATCTGCGTGCGGCTTTTATCGCAACCACCTTTGCAGTCAGATCAATGGTCCGAAATAAATTCGGAAGAATCATAAATTTAAGCTCCGTAGCTGGTGTAATGGGACAGGCCGGCTCAAGCAATTATGCAGCGAGCAAGGCGGGCCTTATCGGAATGACAAAATCGGTTGCCCGGGAAGTCGGTAAAAAGAATATTACCGCAAATTGCATCGCACCGGGATTTATTATGACCGAAATGACGGAAGTTCTCTCGGATGCGGTTAAAACCGCCGCTAAACAGATTATTCCAGTGCGACGATTTGGACGGGTCGAAGATGTCGCCAAAGCGATCGCATTCCTTACCAGTGACGAATCCGGCTATATCACCGGACAGGTGCTCTGCGTGGATGGCGGTATGGCAATGTAAAAAAAATAAAAAAAAGATTTGTAGATGGGTATTTTTATATGTAATATACCCGCCAATATATAATAAATACAATTGGCTGCTGGTTGCAGCTATTGTTAATGGAGTACAATTAGAAATTTACGGAATAAATTCCTGTTTAATTAGGGAGGAAAACAAGTGAGTGCTGATGAAGTAGATGTTAAGGCAATTGAAAATAAAGTGATCGATATAATAAGTGAGCAGATGGGCGCAGACAAAGCGGAAATAGCACGTGAGACCTCATTTATTAACGACTTGAATGCCGATTCATTGGATACGGTTGAACTTGTTATGGAATTCGAGGACGAGTTTGATTTGAGCATACCGGACGAGGAAGCTGAGAAAATCCAGACAGTCGGAGCTGCAATCGACTATATCGTCAATGTTGCACAAACAAAAAGCCAAGAGTAGCGAACAAGTTTAACATGAGTAGACGGCGTGTTGTTATTACGGGCTTAGGTTGTGTAACCGCCTTAGCCGAGTCCGCTGATAAACTTTTCGCTGAGTTGTGCGAGGGTCAAAGCGGTATTTCTACAATCGAATCATTCGATACCGGTGCATACCCGGTCAAATTCGGGGGTGAAATAAGAAATTTCATCGTAACGAAATACATTGCTCAGCGCGAGAGCAAGCGAATGGACCGTTTTACGCAGTTTGCAATGGCTGCGGCGAAACAGGCAGTTGATGACAGCGGCCTTGATTTTTCCAAAGAAGACGTTTTTCGTGCCGGCGTTATCGTAGGTACCGGTATAGGCGGTCTTAATGAAATTGAAGAACAGCACATAAGGCTTTTGACAAAAGGTCCAAAGAAGGTTTCTCCTTTCTGTGTTCCCCGGCTTATGGCTAATGCCGCCAGTGGCACTATCGCCATTACTTACGGTCTTCGCGGACCTAATTTTTGTGTATCGAGCGCCTGTGCTTCGGGCAACAACGCCATCGGAGAAGCTTTTTGCAACATAGTGGCCGGACGAAGCGATGTTATGATAACCGGCGGCGCTGAAGCGGCGCTAACGCCGGTAGGATTGGCTTCATTTTGCGCCGCCCGTTCGCTGAGCTTACAGAATGATGACCCGCAGGGCGCATCAAAACCGTTTGACAGGGACAGAGACGGTTTTGTTCTTTCCGAGGGGGCCGGGGTTTTGGTTCTGGAAGAAGAAAACCATGCCAAAAAGCGAGGCGCAAATATATATGCCGAGCTTCTTGGCTATAGTGCCAACGATGACGGTTATCATATTACCGCTCCACGGCCTGACGGTGAGGGCGCGGCATCGGCGATGAAATCAGCATTGATTGACGCAGGTGTCGATACAGACAAAATAAGTTATATCAACGCGCACGGGACGTCAACCGAGCTGAATGACATCGCTGAAAGTGCGGCTATCAGGTTTGTATTCGGTGAGCAGGCATATAAAACCCCTGTCAGCTCGACCAAGAGCAGCCTCGGGCATTTACTCGGTGCCAGCGGAGCCGTTGAGTTGATTGTGTGTGTAAAAGCCATTAATGAGTCAACTGTCCCCCCCACCATTAATCTTCGAAATATAGATGAGCGATGTGATGCCCGGATGGACTTTGTGCCTCTGGAAGCTCGTCAAACAGAGGTCAATATTGCGATGAGCAACTCATTCGGCTTTGGCGGCCATAATTCCTGCCTGGTTGTCGGCAAGATATAGAGCATATCACCTGCAAATATTACCAAGGTCACGCTATTGGAGAACTTATGAAGACATCAAACACATTTTACTTTTTAGTGCTTGTGGTTGCGGCAGCGGTCTTAACATCATGCTCAGATTTCGAGGGCGAGCAAGCCTCTGAATCAGCCGAAGGTAAACGCGTGGCGTTATTTGACGGAAAAACCCTGGACGGTTGGACGGTCCTTAATTGCGAAGCGACAGTCGATAACGGAGATATTCTGCTTAAAGAAGGGAATGGGTTGGTACAAACCCAGAAGCAATACGGCAATTTCATTATAGAGTTCGAATGGAAGGCTCTACGGGACGACAGGTGGGATAGCGGAGTCTATTTTCGCTACAATTCCGTACCGGAGAACCGGCCCTGGCCAGAACGCTACCAGGTCAATCTGCGACAAGGTATGGAGGGCAATGTTGGCGCCCTGGAAGAAGCCCGAAGCGAGGGATTAATAAAAGCAGGGCAATGGAATCAATTCAAGCTCACGGTGCAGGGCACGAAAGTTTCGCTGGAGATGAACGGCGGTCCTGCCTGGAAAGCGGATGGTTTCGGTGAACCCGCAAAGGGATTTATCGCTCTTCAGGCCGAGGTACCCGGGGGCGGGCAATACCGGTTTCGCAATATCTATCTGACCGAGCTGAATTAATTCGCTGAGAGAAAGCAAAGTGGACCGGCTGGACGGCCGATTGCTAAAGAGGTCGTATAGTCAGACTGTTTAAATGACATACTTTTTGCCCTGGCGGGGTGAATTGAGGAGTTGTATGTAACTAGGCACTACTCATCTGTGATTTATTCATCATCGGAAGGATACAAAAAAAAGCAGGACGGTTCATGTTAAACCGTCCTGCATCGATTTTAGTATCCATCCTGAAGTTATTCAGCCTCATTAAGAACCCATGTTACTTTGCAGGTTACAGGGGCCGTTTCAGGGACAGACATTTCAAAGAGCTACCTGGATCTGATCATTGCAAGTTTGCTCGACCAGTTTATCATAGAAGCAGTCTGAAGCTCTGCCTGTCTTTTCTGCAGATCCGTCAGTTTACGTTTGGATTCTTCGCGAGCGGCCATTGCTTTTGCCATTGCGGTAGCTAAATCGGTTCGCTTTAAGGCCATAGCATTATTTTCGCCGGCGCTCTTAACTATACGTTCGGACTTAACTTGCTGTATTCTCGCGTTGAACCTTGCCTTTACCGCATCAAGATAGACCTGTGCGGTATCACGCTTTGCAGAGTTGGCAGACAGAATAATATTCATATCAGCCTGCGCGGTGGCATGTTTGGCGTCAATGTCGGCATATTCACATATTTTGGCTGTATTAGCATTTGCTACCATACGGTCACAGACAGCTTCGCCACGGAGGCTCTGGCTTAATGCCAGCTCTTTGTCACGTTCTATCTGTGCCTTCAATATCGCATGTTCCATGGTAAATTGTGCGTTAATGCGGCTGATTTGCGCTTCTGTATTTTGTCTCATAACGTTTACCTGCGTCATTGCCTGCTGATAATCGGCTTGTGCGATTCTTTGCCCTGACTGGATAGAATTATCTATTTTTGCCAGTTGCGCCTGAAGATATCTTTGAGCCGAATCCACCTGTGCATCAATCTGTATTGCAAGAGCTTCCTGCGAATCAGAAATACTTTGAGCTTCCGTTACGAGTTTCGAATACTGAGCGTCGCCGCGTTGCTGTGCAGCCCAAAGCTGAACTTTTAAGTCTTTAACATCATTTTCGCCGCTGTTAGTAACCGCATGGGCTTCTGCATAAAGTTGATCTGCACGGGCGTTGGTAATTTGCTCCAGGGCGTTCGCCTGACTTTGTATATCAATGACCTCTGCTTCCTTTTCCTTGTGGAAGGACTCAGCCTGCACAAGTTGCTGTTGGTATTTTGACTCTACGACATCCATTTCTTTTTCGATCTTGATTTCAATTTCGCTGAAGCGTGTGCGGGCCTGTGCTTCAAGAGCATCGGCTATACCCAATTGTTCTGATGCAATAGCATCCTCCTGTCTTTTTATGGCCAGAAGATTTGTTTCTGTTTCCGCGAATGATGCTTCCGCGACCAATTCATACGCATCCGCCTGTGCCCTTGTTCTCATAACCTCGGCAAAGCTTGTACGATATTCTGCGATGTAATTTGGCTCTATCCTTGGCGAGACAGGTTGTACCTGCGGGACATCCGGTACCGCGTGCAGTTCTTCTGTCTGCTCGGATACAAAAGTGGTGTTATTATCGATTTCGACTTTATTGTCCTTCTTTTTAGACGCTATCTCATCCAGAACTTCCTGTTTGATTCTTGCCGCTTCGGCTTCCGCTTCGGCGATAATCTGAAGTTTTTGTGCTTCGGCTAAAGCTTCGGCATGGATCGCTGTCTGACGTACGGCCTCGGCACGAGCGGCGGCTTCGGCCTTAACAAATTCAGCACGGGCCACTTGTTCCGCTCTGTCTGAGCTAATTCTAAGTTTCCTGACTTCGTTAAGGTCATCATCAATTTTGGACTCTGCTTCAGCAAGCAGCGATTCGTAATTGGCTATAGAGCTTTCCTGGTGATAGCTAATCTCCGCACGGAGACGGTCAATTTCAGCCAGAGTCTTCTCAAGGCGGGTAGGCGCATTGGCGGATTTCTCTAATGTTTTTGCCTGCGATTCGGCTTTTACAGATTCGGCTTCCGTCAGTTTTAACTGATACTCTTCGTTCGCAAGATTATTCTGAATGGTACCGGCCTTGGTACGAAGCTCTTTTACGTAAGCCTCCGCATCCTTCAGGATTGCTTCTCTGGTAGCATTGAGTCTGTCGGCCTCCGATTTCGTTTGAACAGTAACAGATCTAATCTGCTCTTCGAGTTCATCCACGCGAGCCTGCGTTTCCAGTTGAACCGAGAGGGCCTCCGCTTCAAGATCTACTACAGCGGCATTGGCCCGTTCCCTTGTCGCTTTCGAGGCCTCTGTCATTTCAAGAATCTTGGCGTTGCTTTCGACTTCTATCGCGTCGTGAATCACCTTTAATTGTTCAATCCGAGCCTTTTCGCTTTCGAACTTTTCACGTGTATCAGCGATAAGATCGTAACGTTTGCTGTCGCCTTCTTTGATTAAAGACGCTACGTTTGCGTCTTTAAGTCCTATGAGAGCATCGAGTTCCGCTTCTCTTGCCGTGATTTGTGCCATAGCCTTGCTGTATTCTTTGCTGTACTGTTTACGAAGAGCATCTGCTTCAGAAAGGTTTTTGTTGATTTGTGCTTCTAATTCCGTTCGGCGGGCACTATAATCAGCCGACTGTTTACTGAATTCAGCACGAGCCTGTAAGTCACCGGCATCGGCTGTTTCCAGGGCTGCCTCGACTTTGGAAACACCGATTTTACCTTCACTTATATACATGACCGGGAGGTCTGAACTGTTGGCCAGGTCGGAAAATTGCGAATGTGCATTCGTAATTTCAACACGATCTTTTGCCGGCTTCACTATCTGGCCATATTTGCTGTCGGCACATCCTGAGATGAGCAACATTAGAATCAAATATGTGTTTACCAATTGCCGCGCAACCAGCCTCTTTTTTCTGTTTGTCATTTTAGGTCTCCTCACAAGACAAATTATGAAATGAAATGTACCCCATTGCCATTCAATGGGCTCCGCTAAGGAATCCTTCGTCATAATGAAAGAGCTACTTTAACAGAAAGAGGCATTTTCTGGGATTTTTCCTAAAAATGGACAGGTCGCAGCCTGATAACTTTCGTTTTATACATATCGAATTACCTCCTGCGGCAAATAGTAAATAACTTGCAATAGGAAGCATCTTCAATTATTGTTTTACAAAAGTATAAGCCGGACAAAGCCGGGAGTGAAATATAGGGTTTGGCATGCAGATGAATATGATCTTAGCTGTTATACTTTTAGTCGGCGGGCTGGCGATATTGTGGACGTGCGCCGAGCTGTTAGTGACCGGTGCGGTTGGGTTGGCACGCCGGCTCGGTATCAGCTCACTTGTTATCGGCCTGACGGTTGTTGCTATGGGTACATCAGCACCTGAATTAGCAGCGAGTATCGCCGGTGTTCTTAGAAAGACCGGCGAAGGGGGAAATATAGCTATCGGCAATGTTTTCGGCTCAAACATTGCGAATTTGGCTCTTGTGGGCGGTCTGGTGGCCCTTATTCGGCCTCTCATGGTGAAAAGACAAACGCTTTGCCGTGAGATACCCGTGATGATTCTTATGGGGCTGCTGTTGTGGCCATTTCTGCGCGATTCGCATCTTGCCCGGCTGGAAGCCTTAGCGCTGTTAGCAGTGTTTGCGGTGTTGATTCTGATAACAATACATCTGGCGCGAAAAGAAAGCGTACAAAACAGCAATAAAAAAGCCCAACCGAACAGATTAGCAGCAGAGAATGCGGACGATTCGGAGATAATCACCAGGGCAAGCGGAGATGGAATAAAAAGTGGGGAAGGTAAAAAAAATGTGCTCTTTATTGTGATTGGATTAATTGGGCTGGCTGTTGGCGCCAAGATGGCCGTAGAGGGGGCCGTTTTTATCGGCAAAGAAATCGGCCTGAGCGAGAGTGTTATAGCTCTGACTATCATCGCATTCGGGACATCTCTTCCGGAACTCGTAACCTGTGTAGTAGCGGCGGTAAAAGGCCATCATGATATTTCCGTCGGCAATCTTGTTGGGTCCAATATCTTCAATACACTTCTTGTTGTCGGCGGAGCAGGCATAGTCCTGCCGTTTGATATGGAACGCCGGTTTGCAGGCGGGGCCGATTACTGGATTATGATTATCGTCAGCGCCGCCTTTGCTCTGGCTATCGTTCTCGGCAAGCACATAATCGGACGAATAAGCGGCACACTGCTGCTCTGCGGATATGTTGGATACCTGGTGTATTTGTTCGGGTACAGCGGATAGGAAAAGGGCATAAATCAGAAGCCAGGATAAAGAAAATCAAAATATAACGTTACGGACTTAAAATTACTTATCGCCAGTTGAATTCTCGAGTTCGAGATGGTTCGGTCAACTCATCTACTCGCTCTTTGACGTTCTGGGCTTTGATTTTTGGATCTTTAAATATCTCAATCTCTTCCCTGCTTTTGTTAAGCTCTTTTTGCAGCTCCTCAACCCTTTTAAGCAGGAATTCATATGCAATTATCTTTTTTCTTATGATCAGGTCAAACTTGTTACCAACCACTTCTTCCAACCGAGACATTAGTTGCTTCTTTTCTTTCTCACTTTTTGTGGCCTTGATTTTCTTGACCAGCACTTCCTGTCTTTCATCCAGCTCCAACTCTGCCATAAGAACTTCGGCCAAATCGGGATTTCTTCTTGATTCATCAAAAATACGCCTATATTTTCCCCTGATGATCTCATACTTCTTCGCATAAAGAACCGGATCTGTGTCTTTTAACTTAGTCAAATCTCGTGCTACTTTTGGTACAGCCTTTTCAAGCCATTCGAGAAACTCTGCACGCCATTTATTTCTCCAGGATTCTAAGCGTTTAGTCCATTGCTCACGGTCGGTTTTTCTAAGCTCATCTCTGAACTTCTCGGGATCTTTTTTACGCAGGGCTGCCAGCTCTTTTGCCTTTGCCGGGTCACTTTTTTTCAATTCCTCCAAAAAGTGGTCAATTTCCTCTTCTGTCGTTCTGAACCTTCCTGGGCCTCGCCCTCCTCGTCCCGGTCCGCCGCCAGGCCCTCCCCGTCCGGGTCCTCCGCCAGGCACTCTCGGCTCACCCTTTGTCCAGATGTCTTCTTCGGCCTTCTTCTCTTCAGAAAAGCAAGGAAGAATGGTTACTGTTGCCATTGCCGCCATTACCAGAATTACAATAATTCCACGACGTAACTCCATTTCTTTACTCCTTCCAGAAATCGTTATTAATTGCCACAAGCTCCATCTCCAATTCAGACAAGCTGCTGTCGCCGTTGCCGGCGCTTTCGCCAAGCTGCAAGGTTCGCAGTTCGTCTTCAATCTGTTCGATTTCAATAGTGAAAATCGCCAGGTCCGCATCATCGGTGGTAATATCATCGCTTTCCCAAACTGCTGTGGGTATAATCGAGTTATATTGTAGGCCGGGTCCAAGGGCGCCATTACGGGCACCATTATCGAATAAGCTCAGGCTTATCGCCGATACAATCAAAATTGTCGCTGCCGCATAAGCCACCCTGTAAGCTGTCTTCATAAAGACATTTGTTCTTTTGGCCGGCAGACGCATAGCGATTTCAGCCTTTATATTGGCTATGAGCATATTATCAGGCTCTGGCGCAGGGTGCTCACGGAGGATTTGCTCAGCCTTTTGAATATCCTCAACGCCGCTTTCGGCTTGCTCGGCGCTAAGGAATCTCTCGAACAGATCTTTCAAGTTTTCATCGTTTCGACTGTTCATAGTATCGTTACTCCCTATATAACATAGTTACTCCATTAACTCTCGCAGTTTTTTCAGCCCCCGATGCAGTTTTGCCAAAGTAGTTCCAATTGGCTCTGACCGCATCTTCGCTATTTCCTTAAAGCTTAATTGTGAATAAAAACGCAACATTATCAATTCTCTCGTATCTGTGTCCATCCTTTTGAGCTGGGTCTGTAACATATCAATTTGCTCATTGCCCGATTGTTTTGGCTCTGTTATCTCTGATTCGATTTGTTCTTTGTGGACATTAAGCAATTTTTTCTGTCTCTGCTTGCTCCTTAAATAATCGTGAAAAATATTAGACGCTATTCTAAACAGCCATCCTTCAAAGGAGCCGCCTTTATAAGAAGCAATTTTCTCAACTAACTTGACAAATAGCTCGCTTAACAGCTCGTCGCTCAAGTCCTTATTGCCCGTTAAACGGTAAAAATAACCATAACATCGGCTTGCATACATATCGACTATCTGTGAAAAACACTTAGAATAACCGCTTTTGCAGCCGATTATTATCCGGGCTAAATCATCGCTGTTTGCCATATTTAAGCGTTTCTTACATAAATAAAGACGGCCTGTGCGGCCAATTTATTGCAAAATTCCACAAAAATCGATGTTTGGATACCAATTTCTGGTCTTATAATGTGCACTTTTAATCCATTTCAATAAAAAAAACACCTGTACCGGTGATGCTGATAATAAGGACAAATGCATCAATTTTCTGACTTCTGTGGGACTTAGATGTCCTCTTCCTTCTCCGGCTCATCATCATCGAGTTTCCAGCTATCAGACTCGTCAAGCTCGTTTATTTCTCGCTGCATAAATTGGATGATTTTGTCCTGAAGCGGTCCCATTTTTCCGTACCACTTCAGCATCCCCTGATAGCTGGCCAATAGCATATCCAGGCGAATAAGCTGCCATTTTGCTATGCATTCCGGCTCTTTAATATTGGTAAACGGATCACATTTGAAGGTCCTTTTGCCGCTAAGATCAATCTCACAAAATTCACAATCTTTGCATTGTATCATTTTCGTACTCCGCCTAAATCAGCCGAAAAACCGCCGGTCCCCGACCCTTTTTGATAGTTGAATAACGAATATTGTGTTCGCGTTTTTTTATTTTTATTTTTTTACTTCCAAGTTTATTCATAATATCATATATTTCAATATGTTAAAAGTTTTTTGCAATAAACATATTTTATCTGTTTGTGGAGAAATAAATGGCAAAATCAAGACGCAGGCGTAAAATCGGCAGTAAAAAGAGACGTGCCAAGTGGAAAATCAGGCATAAAATCAGCTAAGCAATAGCGATAAAATGTATCTCGTCGAAAGTATCTCGCAAGCAGGTAACCAGATATGAGAATTAAACATTCGCTTCTGACAGGCGGATACGAGATGCGAGAATGAATCATTTCACAATATCTTTCAAGCCCGACGGCAGGCAAATTACCATTCATTCAGGCGCAACACTTATGGATGCGGCCGGTCAGGCGGGCATAATCATGAATACTATTTGCGGTGGTAAAGGTACCTGCAAAAAGTGCCTGTTAAAACTTGAGCCGACCGGACGAGAGGTCTTGGCCTGTCAGTACCGTATTCAAAGTGACCTTACAGTAACAATTCCCGACGAATCCAGATTCTTCGAGCAGAAAATCTTAAAGCACGGTATCGATACAGAGATTGAAGCGACCGCGGCCATATATGAGAAGTATATTGGAAAAGCTTCGCCGGAAAAGATATTCGGTATAGCAGTTGATATCGGCACAACCACCGTTGTCGCCAAGCTGATAAATATGATCGATGGTCAATGCCTGGCTACAGAAGCGGTTCTTAATCCACAAAGCAGATACGGCGATGATGTCATCAGCAGGATTTCATACGCTCAAAACGAAGAGAAGTTAGCTGAATTACATAGAGTCATAATAGATTGTGTAAATGACCTGGCATCGAAACTCTGCAACAAAACGACCGTAGATGCAAAATTCATATATGAAATGTGTGTGGTCGGCAATACGACTATGAATCACATCTTCCTCGAATTGCCCATAAGTCAACTCGGCCAGGCACCGTATAAGGCATTTTCGCTCGAAGCTCACGATGTATCTGCCGGGCAGTTGCATCTTGAAATGAATCCGGCCGGCAACGTCCATACAGTTGAGAATATAGCCGGCTTTGTCGGTTCGGATACTACGGCTGTGGCACTTGCGGTCGATATTGATTCATCAGAAGAAATGACACTTGTGGTCGATATCGGCACAAACGGAGAGCTTGTGCTTGGTACAAAGGACAAACTTTATGCTGCCAGTTGTGCGGCCGGGCCAGCCCTTGAGGGGGCACGTATAACCTGCGGAAGCAGAGCGGCCGAAGGCGCTATAGAAGCTGTTGTAGTTAACGAAGGTGATATAGATTTAGAAGTGATAGGAAACTGCCCTGCCCGCTCGATATGCGGCTCCGGCCTTATTGACGCAGTCGCGGTATTGCTGGAACTCGGCATTATCGATGTAACAGGACGGTTTGCCGAACCAGCAACTCTCAAGGGAAAAGTGTCAACTGCTATTTTGTCTCGTATAAGTGAGCAGCAAGGTGAGCCGGCTTTTGTTTTATCGGAAAGCGACAGTACCGGCAAGATATTCCTGAGACAAAAGGACATCCGCGAAACACAATTAGCAAAGGCCGCCATTAGAGCAGGCATCAAACTTCTGCAAAATAGAATCGGCCTTGAGGATGACGATATAGAACGCATCCTTTTGGCCGGTGCGTTTGGCAATTATATCCGGAAGGAAAGTGCATTGCGGATAGGTCTGTTGCCTGACGTTCCGCTTGAGCGTATTGTTTTTGTCGGAAATGCCGCCTCTTCCGGTGCGAGGATGGCCCTTGTCAGTCAGCACTACAGGGACAAGGCACGTGAACTGGCCGGCAAGATTGAATACATTGAAATCGCTCATGAGCCGGAATTTCAGGATGTTTTCGCAGATTCAATTCTCTTTTAGAACACTGACGGCTGACGGACGTGGACTAATACGGACTCTTTCGATACTGTGAGACACGGACTTTTAAGAGGGCACATGCGAAGAATCCTTCGAATCACTCTCGGCATAGTATTAATTATCCTCGGCGTGGCGGCAGCGCTGACACCGTTTTCACCGGGTTCGTGGCTGGCACTTATAGGATTGGAAATTTTGGGATTGAGACTGCTGTTTCAGCGCAAACTCTTGTCCTGGACTCCATGGAAATACCGCGGCACGTTGAGGAACCTGTTAAATAAAAGAAAGAAAAAAGTATAATATCATATAATATTTTCCTACTTTGTCCTCTTAGGTCCCTTATAGTATGTTTTTTCATTGATTTTCAGCCAAGAGTGTGTGTAATTTAATAAGGTGGATTTTGTACAACACTTTTAAGGAAAGGTGGTATGACTATGCACAGGAGGCGAGCCTTCACCCTGATAGAGCTTTTAGTAGTAATTGCCATTATTGCGCTTCTGATGGGGATATTGATGCCGGCACTTCAGCGTGTGAGGAAACAGGCCCGTACGGTTTATTGCCTGAACAGTCTCAAACAACTGGGCCTTGCCATGCACTCCTACGCATTGGACAACGATGATTATATTCCCCGTGCATTGGACCATGAAGTGAAATGGATACTGGAATTCATTCCGTATTTAGGGCAGGAATATAGAAAAATCGATGATTATCGTGAGGTTGATGTTTATCAGTGCCCATCCTTTCCACGTACCGGAATAGGCCAATATGGCCAACAGAATAGCGAGCAGACGGTGGATTATGTAGTAAATGCCTGGGACATGGATAATCCCTTCTCAGGCAGCGACCAGGGAAACCAGAAGGATGAACCGACCAAGCTCAGCAGCGTCAAGTCCCCGGCACAGCGGATTTATATGGCGGATAATTCAGCAGGAGAATGGCGTCCTGTTGTGCGGAACAGAGATCAGCTTGGTCTATAGAACGAAAAAAGAGGACGGCGATATCGGTTACGGCATCGTTAATATTCAATTAAAATGAAATTTAAGTAAATAATAATCCGGGCGGTTGGCTCGTTGGGGTTAATTAAGCCGGCTCTCTAAAACTTTGAGGTTAAAACTACCATGGAAAATCATATACCGGGCAACGAAATAGACACTGAACAACACTCATTATTGAAATCTGTCATCCTCCATTTGCTGCCGGGAGTTTTGATATTTCTCTTCTTCATCATTTTGACACCAATACTGACAGAGAAGGGATTTCCCACGCTATTCTGTCTGTTTCTTGCGGTTATAATGGTTTTGATTCCATTTGAACTTGGATATATTCTATATCAGGCAAAAAAGAAAAATAAAACATTATCATTAGAGGGGATTGTTCTATACAGGCAGAAAATTCCGCTATGGCAGCATGTTGTCATAATTCCCTCTTTCCTGGCCTGGGCATTTATTTCGTATTTTTTTATTTCACCTCAAATACAAGATCATTTAAGGGTAGAGTATTTTTCATGGCTTCCGGATTGGTTTTTCCTGAGCTATAATATCGAAAACGCTTCGAAATCTGTACTTTTAGCCACATGGATTCTGGGTGTCCTTTTCAACGGTATAGCCGGCCCAATTGTTGAAGAGCTGTACTTTCGGGGTTATCTTCTCCCAAGAATATCCCGTTTCAAGGGTTGGGCGCCTCTGCTGAATGTTGTTTTATTCTCAGTCTATCACTTCTTCTCACCATGGAGAAATCTGGAGAGAATACTCGCCCTGCTGCCGGGAGCATATATCATACAATGGAAGAAGAACATATATCTGGGAATTATTCCGCACTGCTTACTTAACACAACCGGTATGCTTCTTATGGCACCGTTAGTCTTTTCGTAGGACCGATATTCTGTGTAAATGGCTGCACCACACAGAAATGCCGGTATAAGACAATCATTTACGCAGGTACCTGTGTGCAAAATAAAGGGTAGGCAAATATTATCTATCTGCCTACCCTACAAGTGAACACGAAAGTGCACACAATGTGAAGGTCAAAAGCCATTTGATAATATAAATTTCGGTATTAACAACAGTAAAGATGATTAGTGAATTCCTCTATTTGAGGGGGGAAAAAGAGGAAATATAGACTGTGAAACGTCATGTAGCGAGTAATCTACTTACGAATCGACAAAATTTTCAATATATTATCACTACTGTCCGGTTGTAAGGGTTGCAAGCGAAAGAAGTTAAAAAAACAGTTGTCCTGATTTTGTAAAAATATAGCGTAAAACATAATAAAACACGGATTTCAAGAAAAATTAAAAGTAAACATTTTGTTCCATTTAGAATTTGAATCGTTATTATTATCTCGAAAAAGCAGTTGTACTTAAAAGCGATTTCAAATCGATTACATTAAGTTTTCCTTGTAACGTATTGTATTTAAAACACTTATAAATAATTTTCAATCCGTTAACCGGACAGTAGTGATACGAGATACGAAATTGCCGGGAATTGCGGGATTGAGTATTCATGGATATGAAATAGAAGCAGGGTAGTTAAGATGATTACGCAAAAAGACTTCTTTTAAAAATATAACATATCTGAGGCTGTTTTTGAGAAGACAGGGCTTGCTTGGAAAGATCTTATGAGTATATATGATGCTTATAAGAAATCCATTAAGGCTCACACGCAATTCGATATAGAAAAGCATGTCCCAATCAAAATAACGATTACCCAGGCCAATGCCGGTGAAATAGAGGTTCTGGCTGAAAACCTTGAACCTGGTCGTATCTATGTTAAAGACCGTGGCTATGCCAGCTTGGCGTTATTTGAGCAGATATTAGAAGCAGGTAGCTCCTTTGTCTGCCGGGTCAGAGACAACTGCGTTTATGAATGTCTGCAAGACTATGAGCTGACGCCGGATGCGTTAGCGGCTGGCATTGTTTTTGACAAGAAGGTTCGTCTGGGCAGTAACCGCAAAACCAAAGAGCAACTGTCTGTACCGGTCAGGTTGATTGCGATCAAATGTACGCCGCATAAGAAACGCTATAAGATTGGCCGTGGCGGTCCCGAACAGGGCCAGATGCTGCTGATCGCTACCGACATATTCGATTTTCAAGCTGACGTGATTGGGTTGATCTTCAAGCATCGCTGGGCTGTTGAGATTTTCTTTCGCTTCTTTAAGCACGTTCTTGGCTGTCGACATCTGCTCAGTTACAACCATAACGGCATTGAATTGCAGACCTATGCAGCTATTATCGCCTGTATGCTCATTGCCTTGTGGACGGGTCGTAAACCCACGCTTCGGACGTATGAAATGCTGTGCTGGTATTTTACCGGCATGGCCGATGAAGACGAACTGATCAGTCATATTCAACGTCTTCAAAAATTGACTTAACCGAGATCAGGCTCGATCCCCACGCTGATTGCAGCCCGGGCAAATGCTGCGCACAGCCAGCTCATATATCCCTCGATATAACCTATATTACGATATCTTCGAGAAATACTGTACATAGTGTAAACCGGTCAGTCGGACAAGCAAACCTCGGGCCGAACAAGATTGAGAGGGACTACTTTTTACCCTCACTACAATATGAAATCTGTAATATGAAATCTTAGATATGAAATACCCAATAATCAATAGTAGATAATCAATAATCAATCGATAAGTCATTCCTTATTCAATAATCGATAACTGTCCACAATATTTGGGATAATTATGCTGATTAGGAAATATTGACAAGTGTATTTAATTGACTACAATTATCATATGCTGGAAAGTTCGCTGATATTTACTATAGGCTGTTTATCCAGTGAGCCAATAAGACTTAAATATTAGAATGTTATTAACTCAGGAGGACAATTATGAAGATGCGTAAATCAATCTCCGGATGTGCTTGCTGCGATATGAGCCGCCGTCAATTTCTGGCTGCCGGATGTGCTGCCTGCGCAGGAACCGCAGGATTCCTCGCAAATTCGGATCGGCTGTGTGCGGCTCAAAATGACGGTAAGGTACAGATTCGTATCGTCTATTCTCTACACGCACCAAAGCAGTCGGGGCCGGACTGGCCAAATGTAGGATTTGACTTTCGTCCGGTGATGAAGCGGATTCATGCAGATTTAACCGAACGGTGCAAGGGCTTTGAATTTATATCGTCAATTGCAAACGGTCCGGAACAAGCCGAGAAAATCCTTGAACGGGACAAATCGGCCGCTATTGACGGCTATCTTGTTTACCAGATGAACTGTTGGAACCGCGTAGTCCAGACAATAGCAACCTCCGGCAAGCCGGTACTCTATGCTGATTTTCAATATGGAGGCAGTGGCGGTTTCCTTGTTTACACTGCGGGTTTCCTGAGAAACCAGGCACAGAATGTAGGCTTTGTGGCATCTTCGCAAATTGAAGATTTGGTTGAAGCAGTAAAGTGCTTTGAATTGGTCAAAAAGGGCGGCACTGTTTCCGACTTCGTAGCGGCGACGCAGCGCGTGAGGGTAGCGAGAACTCCAGGGGCCGGAAATTTGGCTTGTACACCGGATAATCTCAAGACCATCTCGCCGCAGGAATGTCTTCTACAGATGAAGGAATCGAAAATCCTTTCGGTTCGCAGCCAGGAGTCCGGACCGGCCGAATCTATCATGGGTATTCCAGTTGTGAATGTTTCATTTGAAGAAGTTAATGATGCATGGAAGGCCGCAGACAAAAATCAGGCAAGAGAGATTGTTAACCGTTGGGAAAAGACTGCCTTGCAGGTTACTCGTGTTAAGCGTGATACCCTACAAACCTCAGCGGCGATGTATTTGGGTATGAAGAATGTTTTGAAGAAGCATCGGGCAAACGCAATCGCAATCAATTGCCTTGGCGGTTTTTATGGTGGGCATATCCATGCATACCCCTGCCTTGGCTTCCACGAACTGAACAACGAGGGATTGGTTGGAGCGTGCGAATGCGACTTAAGGTCCACTGCAACGATGGTGGCAATGACGGCCTTAACTAAGGGGCGTCCGGGTTACATTTCCGATCCTGTCATTGACTCCTCGAAGCGGCAGATTATCTATGCTCATTGTGTGGCATCAAACCGGGTATTCGGACCGAAGGGCCGGGCGAATCCATTCCAGATTCTTACCCACTCTGAGGACCGACAGGGTGCGTCCGTTCGTTCGATCCTGCCGCTGGGTTATATGACAACTACTGTCGAGTTCTCACACGACCGAAAGGAAGTTCTCTTCCATCAGGGCAAAGCGGTGGCTAATGATCCGGACGATCGGGCCTGCCGAACAAAACTGGCCGCCGAGCCGGTGGGTGACATAGAGAAGCTGTTTACTATGTGGGACTATTGGGGCTGGCACCGGGTAACGTATTATGGCGACCTTAAAGAGCCGGTCTTTGCCCTTGCCGATGCACTTGGCTATAAGATGATCGAGGAGGCATAAACCGACTCGGGGTCTAAGGATTACTCCTGGATTCCTGCAAGATCGAGAAGAAACGCATTTTCAAAAGCCTTCTCTTCTCATTGCCTTAAACGCCCTGAAGGCCCCGCATGATCCGCGGTCATGTGGGTCTTGAGCAAGATCCGGCTCTCATCTGTTTTGATTGCACGAGAAAACCGAGAGCGCATTGCCGAGCATGCCGCAAGTGCGTACCACAAATACCGGAAATGTAGCCCGAAAGCAGGACTTATCTCTGGATTTACGGGTGGCTTTACGCTTGACCATGAAATTTTCATCAGCTTCAATGCGGCTTGTTATAGTTGAATGGTTATTTTTTGTTTATTCTGTGTACAGCTTTGATTTGGTGGTAAATTTGTTCAATTTTCAAGTATTCTAACTCACTATCTCCTTCTCCTTCCTATAAGATTATTTCTAAGAGGAGACTGCCGTTCTTCTACATAGACCATAGTTAAGATGCGAGGAATATTGAGGCCTGTAGCCAAAATCTTCTGATTCTCATCAGTTAATATCGTCCATGGAATAGATCTGACACCCCATTCCCGCCTTAAGGTATTCATGATTTCCGGGTCCTGTTTCAATATGAGGGGATTGTTTTTATCGTCCCGCCCTGACTGTCCCGGCAAGATATAAATAGGAAACGATATCTTGTTTTCCTTTTTCCATGCAACTAAATCTCCTTCATCAACCGGTGCAACTTGAATGCAAATGACTTCTACTTTACTCCGACTAAGTTCAAGTTTTCTTCTTTTCA
>Ga0307380_10003675_pt1 | contig 21056 bp, 13 predicted proteins | sample UN3MG_FD_202239 | JGI IMG/M metagenome (GOLD analysis project Ga0307380, IMG submission 202239) | Soil microbial communities from Risofladan, Vaasa, Finland - UN-3 | ecosystem: Environmental > Terrestrial > Soil > Coastal area > Acid sulfate soil | place: Finland: Risofladan, Vaasa | collected... | reverse complement strand
TCGGCGAATCGCTTCATCGCCTCGACCACCGCCGTCTCGCCCTGATTGAATCGGGCACGCAGGTTGTCGTGGATCACCTCGGTCGGCTGGCTGACGTGCGTGCTGAACGCGACGTACAGAGGCGGCAGCAGCGACGCGTCGACCGGCTCGTACAGCCCGCACTCGTAGCCGCCGTGCTCCTCGGCCTTTTCCGGCGAGAAGTCCATGTAGACCAGCCCCTCGTAGACCTGGATCACGCGGTCCTGCAATCCGGCGGTGATTCCCAGTTCCTGCGACTCCACGGCCAACACGAGCGAGGGCTGAATCTGCCGGGGAATCTCGATCCCGTAGAATTCCATCAGGCAGCGGAGCGTGGCCACGATGATCGCACTGGAGCCGGCCAGCCCGACGCAGCGCGGGATGTTGCTCTGATAACGGACCGAGAAATTCCGCCCGTGCAGCCGGTGTCCCTCGCGGCGGCAATACTCGACGAATTTCTTGATCGTGGCCTTCACCAGCCGGATGCCGCCGTAGTAGCCGTGCAGGCGGACGTCGTCGACCAGGTCGTCGATCGAGTCGAAGCGGCTCTGGTCGTTGTGGCTGGGGACGACTTCGATCCGGTCCCATTCATAGAGCGTCACTTCGGCGTGGAAGTTGCGCACGACCAGCGAGAGCGTTTTGCCGTGGTACCCGTCCGACGGATTGCCGACCAATCCGGCCCGGGCGAACGCCTTGTTGCGGATCAGCAGCATGGTCAGCTCTCGGCCGATGTGTCGAGCAGTTTCTCGAGGTGGGCTCGCAGTGCCGGCCCGTATTGCGGATCGGCCAGGGCGAACTCGACGAAAGCGCGGAAGTAGCTTTCGTAGTTGCCGACGTCGAAGCGAGGCTCCTTCTTCGTCAGCCGCACGCCGAGCACCTTCCGCCCGTCGGCGATCAGCGCGCGAATCGCGTCGGTCAGTTGGATTTCGCCTCCTTTGCCGGGCTTGGTCTCTTCGAGGTAATCGAAGATGGTCGCGCTGAAGACGTACCGTGCGGCGACGGCCAGGTTGCTGGGGGCTTCCGCCACGGCCGGCTTCTCGATCAGGTCGGCCAGCTCGAACACCTCGTTCACCTCGCCGCGCGGCTTGGCGATGCCGTAATGGACGACCTCGTCGGGGGCGACTTCCTCCAGGGCGATCACCGCGTCGGCCCGGGAGGACTCGAACCGCTGGATCATGGTCCGCACCACGTCGCTCTCGGCGTGGCGACCGATGATCGAATCGCCCAACGCGACCACGAAGGGCTGGCTGCCCACCACCGGCCTGGCGCAGAGCACGGCGTGCCCCAGGCCGAGTTGCCGCCGCTGCCGGGTGTAGAAATACTCCAGGTCCTCGCGTTCGAAGGCCAGTTCCGCCAGCAGTTCCTCTTTGCCCGTCTCGCGGAGATGGGCGATCAGTTCGGCGTCGATGTCGAAGTGATTTTCGATCGCCGTCTTGCCCGGTCCGGTCACGAACAACAGCCGTCCGATCCCGCATCGGGCCAACTCTTCGACCACGTATTGCACGACCGGCTTGCGGCCCACCGGCAGCATTTCCTTGGGCTGACTCTTGGTCAAGGGCAACAACCGGGTCCCCCGGCCGGCCACCGGGACGACAGCGAGATCGACGGCCATGGACAACTCCCACTCGAAAGAGGTGTAGGTCAGGGCTTGCCCTGACGCACTGCTTGCTGCCGAGAGATCGATTCCGTCAGGGCAAGCCCTGACCTACTTCTCTATCTATAGCATGAGTTTACATGTGTAGAGCACGGGCGGGGATTCGTCAACATCAGCGGCAATCGCTTTCGGGTGGTCAGCCGCCCCCACGTTGCTCCCCGGGGAGCGGATTCCTACAATAGCATCGACTTGTTTTTCCATGCCAGAAGGAGCGAGCCGATGATCGTTGGAGTGCCGAAGGAGATCAAGCAGGACGAGTATCGCGCGGGACTGCTGCCGGTCGGGGCCGAGGAATTGACCCGGGCGGGACACCAGGTGCTGGTCGAAGCCGGGGTCGGATTGGGCTCGGGATTGTCCGACGAAGAGTACGTCGAACACGGTGCCGAGCTGGTCGGTGAGCCCGAGGAACTCTACCAGCGGGCCGAGATGCTCATCAAGGTCAAGGAGCCGCAGGCGAGCGAATACCCCCTGCTGCGGCCCGGGCAGATCGTTTTCACGTATTTCCATTTCGCCGCCGACCGGGAATTGACCGAGGCGGTACTGGCTTCCGGCTGTGCGGCGGTGGCCTACGAGACGCTCGCCGACGACCGGGGTCGATTGCCGTTGCTGACCCCCATGAGCGAGGTGGCCGGACGGATGAGTATCCAGGAAGGGGCCAAATACCTGGAGCGGCCGCAGATGGGGCGGGGTATTCTGTTGGGGGGGGTGCCTGGCGTGGAACCGGCCCATATTACGATTCTCGGCGGTGGCGTGGTGGGGGCCAATGCCGCGAAGGTCGCCGCCGGCGTCGGGGCCCATATCAGCCTGCTGGACATCAATCTGGACCGGCTCCGCTACCTCGATGACATCATGCCCGCCAACGTCACGGTCTTGTTCAGCGATCGGCACACCATCCGCCGCAGCCTCTCTTGCGCCGATCTGGTCATCGGCGCGGTGTTGGTTCCCGGAGCGAAGACCCCGCGGTTGGTCGAGCGGGAGGACCTGCGGCTGATGAAGCCGGGCAGCGTGATCATCGACGTGGCCATCGACCAGGGCGGCTGCGTGGCCACCAGCCGGCCGACCACGCACAGCGATCCGACGTACATCGTCGACGAGGTACTCCACTACTGCGTGACGAACATGCCCGGCGCGGTGGGCAGGACCAGCACCTTCGCCCTGTGCAACGCCACGCTGCCTTGGGCGCTGCAAATCGCCAACCGGGGGTTGCTCCCGGCCGCCGAGGCGTTGCCGCCGATCGCCCGGGCGATCAACGTCTTCGAGAGCGAAGTGACCAACCGACCGGTTGCCGAAACGTTCGAAATGCCGTACAACGGGCGGTTCGAGTGCTGAGCCGCTTGCGGCTTCGCAACAAGTAAACAATAAGAGGACGTGCGAAGCCGCAAGCGGCTTTGGAAAACTCACGGAGAACCGATATGCCCGAGATTATTTCGCCCCAGGTGGGGATCGTGATGGGCAGCGACAGCGACTGGCCGAAGATCAAGCCGGTCGCGGCGGCACTGGACCAGTTCGAAGTCCGCTATGAAACCCGCGTAATGAGCGCCCATCGCACTCCCGAAACGGTCCGCCAATACGCGACCATGGCGGCGGCCCGTGGAGTGAAGGTGATCATTGCGGCGGCCGGCGGGGCAGCCCACCTGGCCGGCGTTGTCGCTTCGCACACCACGCTTCCGGTGATCGGCATCCCCGTGCCGACCGACTTTCAGGGCGGGCTCGACTCCCTGCTCTCGACGGTCCAGATGCCCGGCGACGTGCCCGTGGCCACCGTCGGGGTGGGTTCCGACGGGGCTCGGAACGCCGGGCTGCTTGCCGTCGAGATCCTGGCGCTGGGCGACAAGAAGTTGCAGGAGAAATTGACCACGTTCAAGCATCAACTGGTCAACAAGGTCAACGCCAAGGACGCGGCGCTTCAGGATCTGCTGGGCCGCAAGGACTGAGAACGTACCATGAAGAACCTGAGCACACTGCACTGGGTCGGCGAGGTCGACGGATACGTCAGCATGATCGACCAGACCTTGCTGCCGGTGGAATTCACCGAGATCGAATGCCGTGACCTGGAGACGGTCTGGGAGGCCATCAAGATGCTCCGCGTCCGCGGCGCACCGGCCATCGGCATCGCGGCGGGCTACGGCGTGTGTCTCGGATTGCAGACGGTCGCCGGCCAGGACGAAGCGGCCTTCTTCCGTCGCCTGGACGAGGTCATCGAATATCTGGCCTCCAGCCGGCCGACGGCGGTCAATCTCTTCTGGGCGCTGGATCGCATGAAAAGAAGGGCCGCCGAGCTTCGCGGCAAGAGAACGGCCGAAATCGCCGCGGCGCTGTTGGCCGAGGCCCGGGCCATCCACGAAGAAGATCGGCAGATGTGCCGGGCGATCGGGCGACACGGGGCCGAACTGCTCTGGGACGGGCAGGGCGTGCTGACGCACTGCAACGCCGGGGGGCTGGCCACGGCCGATTACGGCACGGCACTGGCGGTCTTCTTTGCGGCGGCCGAAGCGGGCAAGCGGCTGCACGTCTACGCCGACGAAACCCGCCCGCTGTTGCAGGGTGCCCGGCTGACCGCCTGGGAACTGAAGCAGCGGGGCATCAAGGTGACGTTGATCTGCGATTCGACGGCGGCCCAGGTGATGCGGGAAGGCCGCGTGGGGGCGGTGGTGACCGGGGCCGACCGGATCGCGGCCAACGGCGACGTGGCCAACAAGATCGGCACTTACGGCGTGGCGCTGTTGGCCGCGGCCCACAAGATTCCTTTTTACGTGGCCGCGCCGAGCAACACGTTCGACCTTTCGCTTGCCAGTGGTGAGGAAATCCCCATCGAAGAACGCGACCGCCGGGAAATCACGCACGGTTTCGGCCGCCAGACCGCCCCGGACGGGATCGACGTCTACAACCCGGCCTTCGACGTCACGCCGGCAAGGCTGATCGAGGCGTTGATCTGCGAGCGGGGGGTGATCCGGCCGGTGAGCCGGGCAAACATCGCGCGCGTCGTCGGTCCTTGAGTCCCGCACAAAGCCGCGACCGTTGGTCGCACCCTTTTTTCTTTCTGCCACGCCGCGGATTTCCCGATCCCGGCGCGACTTTGTGCCGCCGGACGGCGCGACCGGCGGTCGCGGCTTTGTGCGGTCGAGTCAATGCGTCAGGGCCAGTTGGACCAGCTCGGCCACGGAGTCGGCTTCCATCTTGTCCATCACTCGGGCCCGGCGATCCTCGATCGTCCGCACGCTCAGGCCGAGTTCGGTGGCGATCTCCTTGTTGTATTTTCCGTCCAGGATCATGTCCAGCACTTTGCGTTCGCCGGGGGTGAGTCGGGCGATCAGCGTTTCGACCCGGATGCGGCGGGTTTTGCGGCGGCGGTTCTGCTCGTCCAACTCGGTCGCCTTGCGGATGCTGTCCCAGAGTTCCTGTTCGCGGAAGGGCTTTTCCAGGAAGTCGACCGCCCCGGCCTGCATCGCCCCGACCGCCATCTGCACGTTGCCGTGGCCGGTGACGAAGACCACGGGCAGATCGACCTTGTCTTCGGCCAGCTTGCGATGCAATTCCAGCCCGTTCATTCCCGGCATGGCCACGTCGAGCACCAGGCAGCCGGGCTGGTCGGGGCCGTAGTCGGCCAGGAATTCGGCCGCCGACTGGTAAGCTTTCACGCGCGGGAAAACGACTTTCACCAACGACGTCAACGATTTGAGCACGGCTGGATCGTCGTCCACGACAAAAACCGTCATATGGCTGTTCAACTCGGCCCTCCTTTACTCTTGACGGGCAGTGTAAAACGGAATTCGGTACCTTGTTTCGAATGAGGGGGACTCGTATCGGGGGCCGCTTCGAGGCGGCCGCCGTGCGCTTCGATGATCGAGCGGCTGATCGACAGGCCCAGCCCCATCCCGTCGCGCTTGGTCGTATAGAACGGTTCGAACACGCGATCCACGTCCTCGGGACTGAAGCCCTTCCCGGTGTCGCGGACCGCGACTTCGATCCAATCGGCAGATTTCAACGACGTGCGAATGGTCACCAGGCGGTTTGCTTTGGGCAGTTCCCGAGCGGCTTCCACGGCGTTGCGGACCAGGTTCGTAATCACCTGTTCGATCTGGATCCGGTCGACGACCGTTTGCGGCAGCGGAGTTTCCAGTCGCAGTTCCGACTGGACGTCGTGCAACCGCATTTCGACCCCCAGTAGGACCAGCACGTCTCGCACGAGCTGATTGATATCGGCGGTCGAACGGCTGGCGGCCGTCCGACGGACGAACTCTCGAAGGCGGCGGATAATCTGTCCTGCCCGATCGGCCTGTTCGGTGATTTGCTTCACCGCTTCGAGCACCTCGTCGCGATCCTTCCCTTCGAGGGTCTGCACCTGGTGGCGGCAAGCCTGGGCGTAGTTGGAAACCGCGGCCAGCGGCTGGTTCAACTCGTGGGCCAGCCCGGAAACCATCTCGTTCATCGTGGAAAGCCGCTCGACGTGGGCGAGCTGGCCGAGGTGGTGTTGGGCCTGTTCCTCGATCCGGTGTTGTTCGGTCACGTCGGTGATGACCGCCACGAACCCGATCAACTTGCCCGACGCGTCCCGCTTGTAGTCCCAATCGATCCTGGCGTCAACCGTTCTTCCGGTTCGGGCGGAGGCCTGGGCATAGTATTGGGTCGGTTCGGGTTTCTTCTTCACGAGTTCCTGGAAGTACTCTCGCACTTTCGTGCGCTCGGCCGGTGGTTCCACGTGTTCCCATACGGCGACCCCCGGCAAGGTGCCCTCGTCGTAGTCGAATATGCGGTGGCAGGCCGAATTGGCGAAGGTGATCCGTCCCCGCGTATCGAGTTCCGCGATTCCATGGGGGACGGTTTCGACCAGCGTGCGGTACTGCTCTTCTTCCTGCCGCAGCGACTGTTCGGCCGCCTTGCGCTGGGCGATTTCCTGGCGGAGTTCCCGGTTGATGGCCTTGAGCATGGCGGTCCGCTCTTCGACCCGTTCCTCCAATTCGTCGTGGGCCCGCTGCAACGCATCCTCCGCCCGCTTGCGGTCGGTGATGTCCTCGACCGTCCCTTCATAGTGCAGCGTATTGCCGGCCTCGTCTCGAATGGCCTTGGCACTCTCGCGAACGAACAACGTGCTGCCGTCGCACTTTACCCAGGCAGACTCCAGACCGGCGATCTGTCCGTCGCGTTCGATCCGCCGCTTGAAGTCCGAACGCGGATATCCGGGTGCGTATCCTTCTTCTTCCAGATTGCGTTGGGCGATTTCTCCGAAGGACGAATACCCCAACATGCGGACAACGGCAGGATTGGCCAACAGCAGGCGGCCGTCGGGAGTCGTGCGATAGACGCCGATTGCCGTATTCTCGAACAGGCTCCGGAAACGTTCCTCCGACTCCCGCAGCGCTTCGGACGTCCTTCGGCGCTCGATCCACTGCCACAGTCCCTCCATCAACAAGGTCATCTGACGGACGTCCGATTCGCCGTAGTCGTCTTCCTTGTTGGCGACCGCCGCGACGGCGACCACGCGTTGATCGTCGAAGACGGGAATCTCGAGAAACCGCCGGATTCGCACGTGCCCCGGGGAATACCCCTTCTCTCCGGGGCCGAGGTTCTCATAATCGTTCATCACCACGGGCTTGCGCGTCAGGGCAGACCGTCCGCACAGCCCCCCCTTCTCGAAAGGAGTCCGAACCGCCTTGTTGGGGGTGGCGCATTCGTGCATCGCGGCGTTCGACCAATTCTCGATCGTCAACGCGGACCGGTTTTCGTGGAGGAATCCGACGAATCCCATGGTACTCCGCGTCAATCGGACCGCCTCCTCGAGGACGAAATCGGTGACCTCCTCCGTCGACTGCTCGGTCATCTGGTTGAGTCGGTGCAGGGCCTCCAGCCGCGCATCGTCCAGCCGGAGCAGCTCTTCGGCACGCCTGCGGTGAGTGATGTCGGTCATCATGGCCAGCGTGCCGGTGAATTGATCTTCATCGAACAAAGCAGAGGCGGAGATGAGCACCCAACGTTCGGATCCGTCCTTGTGCCGGAGCCGGAAATCGTACTGCTGCCCGACTCCCCTTCGCCGAGCCCCATGCTTCCGTTGCATCAGGGCCCGTCGCTGGTCGTCGACGAACGCGTCCATCGACGTGCCGATCAGTTCGTCCACCGTATGGCCGATGATTTCGGCCATTCGCCGGTTGACGAAGACCGTTTTGTTCTCCGCGTCGCCGATCCAGATGCCCTCGCTGGTGGTCTCCACGATTTGGCGGTAACGCCGTTCGCCCAGGCGGGCATCGCCCAGTTCGTTCTTCCAGCGAACCACGCACTCGACCAGGGCGGAGAGGAGTTGCCAGGAGTCTTCGTCTTCCGTATCGACCGGCCACGGGCAGGCGCCCAGTCGCATGGCGCACCGGGCGGCTTCTCGACACGGGCGGTCCACCAGGAGGATGGCCGGGGGGGCCGCCCATCGAAGCGGGACGTTCATCCCGAACGCCTTGCCGTTCGTGCCGTCGAGAAGCACGGCGTCGAAATCCTCCCGGCCCATCCGCTCGATGGCCGTTTCTTGCGAACCGGCCGTTTCCAGTACGTAGGGGAGTTGCTGCCCCCGGATGCACCGATCCACCGCGGCGCAGACCCACCTGTCAGGATCGACCAATAAGAGCCGAACTGACTGCTGGGCAATCATTGTTTCGGTGCCCCGTGTCTTCCCTGTCCTGCGAGCGGAAATCTCATTTACGAAAGTCTTACCGATTATGGCTCCTCGGCAGAATTCGTGGGCGGATTCATGTCCGACATGCAACAGCGAAGTACCGGTGCCTCTTCTCTAGTCCCGTTTTTCAAGGCGAATCGATCAAATTCTGCTGAAGAGCCCCGATTATAGTGAATCCAGACGGTTTGAAAATGCCGAAACTGCCCCGACTGTACTGGAAGAGGCAGTCATTCACATCCTCTGGCGGACCCCCGCCATCTAGTTAGGTTCTTGTCCACCATACGACGCAGGTTGCGTGCGTGATGCGGTTCCTTCGAAAGCAGCCCTGTCGCACGCAATCTGTGGTTGAACCACGTGCCAGCGTGCTTCCACCGCCGTCATAACGCCCGACACATCAAAAGATTGCGCCGTCAAGTGCCATCGCCGGCGCCGCTCCCTTGCGTGGTATGGTTGCATGGGCCAGAATGCTCTCCCAAGTGGACTCGACGGCGTCACACACAATCGAAGAAAACTGCCCAAAATGCCCTCCCTCAAACGAATCCTCGTCACCGGCGGGGCCGGTTTCCTCGGCTCCCATCTCTGCCAGCGGCTGGTCGAGGCGGGACACGACGTGATCTGCCTGGACAACTTCTTCACCAGCCAGAAGTCGAACGTCGCCCACCTGCTCGCCCAGCCCAACTTCGAACTCGTCCGCCACGACGTGACCCTGCCGATCTTTCTGGAAGTCGACGACATCTACAACCTGGCCTGTCCGGCCGCCCCGGGCCACTACCAGTACAACCCGATCAAGACCATGAAGACCTCGGTCATGGGGGCGATCAATACCCTGGGCATGGCCAAGCGCTGCCGGGCCAAGATCCTTCAGGCCTCGACCAGCGAGGTCTACGGCGATCCCGAGGTCCATCCCCAGCCGGAAAGCTACCGCGGGTCGGTCAACACGCTCGGCCCCCGGGCGTGCTACGACGAAGGAAAACGGGCCGCCGAGACGCTCTTCATGGACTACCACCGCAGCAACGGCGTCAACGTGCGGATCGTGCGGATCTTCAACACCTACGGCCCCCGCATGCACCCCTTCGACGGCCGCGTGATCTCCAACTTCATCCGCCAGGCGCTTCACGGCGAGGACATCACCATCTTCGGCGACGGTTCCCAAACCCGATCGTTCTGCTACCGCGACGATCTGGTCGAGGGGATGATCCGGATGATGGACGGGCCGGACGATTTCATCGGGCCGGTGAACCTCGGCAATCCCGGAGAGTTCACGATCCTCGAACTGGCCGATCTGATCCTCGAACTGACCGGCTCTCCTTCAAAACTCGTCTACGAACCTCTGCCGCCCGACGATCCGATCCAACGCCAGCCCGACATCACGCTGGCCAAAGAGCGCCTCGGTTGGGAACCGACCGTTTCCCTGCGAGAGGGCCTGATCAAGACGATCGAGTGGTTCCGAGCGATCGATCTGAGCCACTACCGCCCGCCGACGCCGAATTACTGACTACGCGGTTAGAACCAAACCCTCACGCCGCCGATGAGCATGTTCATTTGCGTGCGGTCGAGGTCGTAGTACTCGTAGCCGACGTAGCTTTCCAGCCCCCGCAGCAGCACGCCGGCGGTGGTGCGGAAGCGAAACTGCTCGGCTCGGCCCAACGTGCCCCAGTCGAGCGTCGACGAGACAACCCAAGGCCGGGCGGGAAACCAGTCCATCCCGTACGTGAAGTTGAAGCCGAAGTTCGTCGCCGCCGGATCGTCGAGCCAGTTGAAGCCGATCCCGGTCCGCCACTGCACGTGCTCGCTTTGCGCGAAGCGAAAGACCAGGTTGCAGTCGCCCAACCAGAGCCGGTCGCGGCCTCCGCCGGACAGACTCTCTTCCAAGAAGCTCATCTCGGTATCCAACCCCCAGCGCGACGACGTGCTCAGCAGCAGGTGACCGCCGATGCGTTCGAGATGGTTGTTGTCGGTGGCAAACTCCCCGCGCAGCCGAGCCGACCACGTCCTCATGCCCGGCAGCGGCCGACTGAAATCCACCGGGCCCAGTTCCGGGTTGTACGGATCGAACTTCATCGGGTCCTCGGGCACGGCGACCGGCTGGTTGGAGATCGCCATGTACCCCGGCGTGTGATCGTAGGGGAATCGCGGGAAGAAAAGTTCCACGTCGTAGCTGTCACCCATTGCAGCCGGCGGAGCCCACCATGGGGAAGTGACCGTGTAAAAGGCGAGCGTCCCGAAGAATTCGCCGAAGATCGAGTCGTCATCGTGGTGATGGCCGTGATAACCGCGACTGTGGTCGCGATGATCGTCGTCGTCGTCGTCGCCGTCCGATGACGAACCGGACGACGGCGCCCGGACGTCCTCGCGCATGGTCCCCAACAAGCCCTGAGCGCAGGCCGTCGAGGCCCCCAACGCCACCAGCCAAAACACCGCGACACACCGGGCATGCACTGCCGCGCGAAGCACAGCGCGGCGTCCGGCGGACCACAACGTTTCGGACATCACCACAGCCCCGGAAAAGACGAAACGGCCCCTTGAGAAGCGAACGGACCTGCCCCGGACACCCGAAAGAGGGTGGGAGGGTAAGGAATTCAAGAACGCTTGTCAAGACCGATGCCCGAGCCAATCTGCAGAGGGGTTCTCCAGATCCGGCTCTCTCTTCTTCAATTCTTCCCCTCTTCGTGTCCCTTCGTGTCGCTTTGTGGATAAATCTGCGCAGACTCACAGGCCAGTCTCGCCATACCTTCCCCAAAGTCGTATCCCACGAGCACTCCGAAGACGACTGCCGCGATTGCACCAACGATGCGAATCGGACGCCCGGGCTTGGCGGCGAGTTCCAATTGCGTTTGGCACCGAATGTCACGCCTGTGCGCCGATCGGCGGGACCGGCACGCCGAGCATGGCGGCGACGGCTTGGACGAGTTCGCCTTCCCGGGGCGTAACCTTGCCGTCGGCCGCCACACAGGCCACGCAGGCGGCGAGGATCTGCTTCTTGAGCTTCGGGCCGGCCTCGGCCAGGGATTTCAGGGCGGCGTCGAGGTTCCGCAGCGAGCCTTCGGACTTCGACTGCAACGTGCCCGAACGGCCAACCTCCGCCATGCCCTTGTCGAACGCCCGGCGGACGTCGGCCTCGTCCGTCTGGCCCGCGTGGGCCAGCATCGAGAGCACGGCCACCAGCGACGGCAAGAGCGGATCGAGCCGGTGGTGGCGAACGGCCAGCGGCTTGGCGCGCCCGAACTGGACGTCGAGATTCCGCAGCAGCATGCTGTGGATCGTGTATTCCAGCAGATCGACCTGCTCGTCGGCCGCAATCAGCAACTCGACGTTCTCACGGAACCTCGTGTACTGCTCGGGCGAAAGCTTCTTCAGTGCCGGGAACGTGGTCTCGATCAGCGGCACGCGGGCTTCGTCGGGCAACCGGTCGATCTGCGGGGCCAGCCGCTCGGTCTCGCGATAGGAAAGCTCTTCGGCCTTCGGCCGCAGCGCGTCGAGTTGCTTCTGCCGCATCTGCGGGTCCCGGTCCAACAGCAAGGCGTAGATCACCGCCCGGGCGCCGTAGGGTTCGTGGGCCGCGTTGCGAACCGGCTCGGGCATGCTCTCGAGCAGGGCCGCCGCATAGAGGATCGCCTCCATGCCGGGCAGCCCGATCCGCCGCAGTACGCCGGTGGGATCCAACGGGGTCGTGCCGCCGGCGCCGATCGCTTCCAGCGGCTTGCCGGGTTTCTTCCGGGGTTTGGCCCCGACCTCGTCGGCGGCAATCTTGACCGGCTTGACTCGCTTGGGAAAGTTGCCGTCGAACGACGGGTCGATCCGCCGGACACGCTCGGCCAGCGGCGGGTGCGTGGAGAGGAGATTTGATTGAAGGCTGCCGAACGCGTTGCCGAAGAACATGTGGCTGACCTCTTCGGCGTGGGCGTCTTCGATCTTCGACGACTCCTTCCGCCCGCCGATCTTCTTCAACGCCCCGGCGATTCCCTCGGGCAGTCGGGTGAACTGGACGGCCGAGGCGTCGGCCAGGTACTCGCGCTGCCGGGAGACGGCGCTTTTGATCAGTTTTCCGAAGAACAGCCCGATCGAGCCGACCACCAGCAGACCGACGCCGACGACCAGGATCACGGCGACGGCCCCGCCGCCCTCTTTGCTGCTGCTGCTGCGGCGGGAGCGGTGCCCGGAAAACGCCGTCGAGCGGAGCACGAACCAGCCGAGGATCGCCAGGATGAGGATGCCGTGGAGGATGCCGACCAGGCGGAGGTTCGTCCGCATGTCGCCGTTGAGGATGTGGCTGAACTCGTGGGCCATCACGCCCTGGAGTTCGTCACGGTTGAGGTACTCGAGCGAACCGCGGGAGACGCCGATCACCGCGTCGCCCGGCTCGTGGCCCGCGGCAAAGGCGTTGATGCTCGGCTCGTTGTCCATCACGTAGACGGGCGGGACGGGCGTGCCGGAAGCCAGGGCCATTTCCTCGACCACGTTCAGCAGCCGGCGTTCGGCCAGGTCGCGGGTTTGCGAGTCGATCAGCCGTCCGCCGAGCATCAGGGCGACCGCCTCGCCGCCGGAGGAAAGCTGCGAGATCTTGTAGAGGCTGCCCAGGAAGATCAGCCCGATCGTGGCCAAGGCGACCAGCGCGAACAAACCCGGGTGCCAGGGTGATTCGGCGTAGGGATTCGGCACGCCAGGGCGGTCGCCGCCGGCCATCGACAAGGCGATCAGCGCCACGAAGTAGACTGCCAAGACGATCGCCACCACCGCCAGGATGAAGTAGACGATCAGCCTTCCCGACCGGCGGCGGGCGTCGGCCTGTTGCTCGAAAAAGTCCATGGGTGTCTCCAGCCCCCCAATCCCTCAATCAAAACGAAACCTTCGGCGCCTCCCGCTGCTGCTCCTCCTCGATCTCGAACAGATCGGCCTCGTGGAAATTGAACATCCCGGCGAAGATCACGTTGGGGAACGTTTCCCGGGCCGTGTTGTATCGCATCACCGCGTCGTTGTAGGCCTGGCGGGAAAAGGCGACCTTGTTCTCGGTCGAAGAGAGTTCCTCCTGCAACGACAACATGTTCTGGTTCGCCTTCAGGTCGGGATAGTTTTCCGAAAGGGCGAACAGCCGTCCCAGGGCCCCGGTAAGCTGGCCCTCCGCGCTGCCGAGCGACTTCATGGCCGCCGGATCGCCCGGGTTCTGCGCGGCCTGTTGGCCGGCGGCGGCGGCCTGGTTTCGGGCCTGGATCACCGCCTCGAGCGTTCCCCGTTCGTGCTTCATGTAGCCCTTGGCCACCTCGACCAGGTTGGGGATCAGGTCGTAACGGCGCTTGAGCTGCACGTCGATCTGCGCGAAGGCGTTCTTGAAGCGGTTTTTCAACGCCACCAGCTTGTTGTAGATGCCGACGACCATCAGCACCAGCAAGACGAAGATCACCGCGAAGGCGATCAGGATCCAAATCAGGGCTCCCATACCTAAACTCCCTCCTGAATCGAGTTGGTTGACGTAGCCGTCTCGCTCCGCGAGACGAAGCTTCATCTTGCGGAGCAAGATGACTACAAACATTGTTCGCTGAAACGGCCGGTTTATTGATGCGCAGCCCATTCCACCGGGCCGAGACGGCCGAGTCCCGGCTCGTTGGTCATTTTCCGCGGCGGAGGCAAATAGGGCCATCCCCTCACGTTGCCATCCGGCGACACACGTCCGGGTGGGCACGAACTTGCCAGGCAAGCGGACGCAGTTGTATCATGAGCGCCATATTCCGTTCGGTCGCGACTTCCGGCTTCGAAAGAGGAGTGCAACATGGGGAATCGACGACTCGGCTTGACGGCCCTCTACATTGTGAACACACCGTTTAGCGGGCGGGCTTGCCCGCCGTTTGGTTGCGGCCAAAGGCCTACTCGGCTACTCGGCTACCTCGACCCGAAGTATTCGAAAAACACTTCGCACAGCTCTTGGCCGAATAACTGCCAATTCTTGGCGGAGGGATAATCGTCCAGGCCGGCGATCCGGTTGGCGTTCAACTCGAGGATGCAGGCATCGACGCCGTAGCGTTCCAACAACCCTTCGCCCAGCGTGCCGGGATTGCGGAAATCGCTGCCGGTGCTGCCCTCGGTGAACCAGGTGTGCTCGCGCAGAAGCTTCTCCAGAAGTTGCATCTTGCCCAGATAGGCGTCCAGCTCGACGTTCGGTCGGCTGACGTGCAGCTTGCCGCCGGCGTCGTTGTGCAGATCGATGGCCAGCTCGGGCCCACGCCCTTGCCGGATGACGCCCGCAAGCCACCTCTCCAGCGCGGCGTTCTCGGGCGCCAACTGCCCGTCGGCCGGCCGATCCCAGTTGCGGTTGAGGTCCTTGCCCTGCGAATTGAATCGCGTGCGGCCCCGGGCCACGCCGTCCTTGTTGGCCATGGGCATCACGTAGACGCAATATCGCGCGAGGTACCGCCGGGCGTCGGCGTCGTCCCTGAGCAGCCGTTCGATCAGCCCCTGCACGACCCAACTCCCGCCCGACTCCCACGGATGGGCCCGCCCGCGGAGCAACACCCGATGCGGCGCGTCGGGCTTGCCGATGCGGATGATCTCCAGCTCGCGCCCTTCGACCGTGCGCCCGATGGGCGAAATCTCCACCAGCGGGTGCGAGCCGATCTTCTCCTCGAGCCTTTCGAGATCCGCGATCCGATACGGCTCAAGCCGGGCCACGTAGAGCGTCGGCCCGTCCATGTGCAGTCGGGCCTTGAACTGGTTGGCTTCGGTTCTCTCGCCGCGGACAACGTGCCACCTGATTCCATCGGGCGAGGTGAAGCAGATCGTCTCGTCGTCGATCGGCGAGCCGAGCTTTCCGTTCCAGACGTTATCGAAGTTGTTGAGCACGACGGTCAGATCGGCCTCCTGTTTGGCCTGGAGTTGGAAGTGCCAATGCCCGTTGGCCCGATTCGGCGACGCCCGCTCCTGGTCATAGACGAAGTAGACCTGCACGGCTCCCTCTTCATCGATCTCCCAATACAGCGGCGAGCCGTTCTCGAATCCGGTGTGGATGAACTCCAGCGGGGATTTCTGTGCCGCGTCGCCGGCGGTATCCGGTTCGGCCGCCGACAAGACGTTGAAGCTTGACGCGAGAAGGAGCAAGACCGGGATGGTCGGCACGCGTTGCATCTTTCCAACTCCTTGTTGAAATGTTGGGGCTACGGGAGAAAGCTGCCGCGTTTCTTTCCTCGTCATAGGTGCGAAGCGGTTCAACAGCGCAGCCGAAGACAACGCCCCGGGGGATCGGTCGCAGCCGTACTGCGTCCAGCCCCGACGGGGCAAAAATGTGACATTCCAGCCCCGAAGGGGCAAAATGTGGTAGCCCAGGGCAACGCCCTGGGTAACGGGGTCGCCCGAGTAACGGGGTCGCCCGAGTACGCGCAGCCCTGAAAGGGCGTCATCATCTGCTGCAGGATAAACGGTTATCTCGCCCTTGCAGGGCTGGGCTCTCGTCGCGGTTTCCTTTCCCAGGGCGTTGCCCTGGGCTGGGCTATCATATTTCAGCCCTTCGGGCTGGCAACTGGCGGTAACATGCGGATGCGTTGATGCTGATATTGTATTTGCACGGGAGGTCCGCCGCAAACTGCGATGGGCGAGGGGTTCGGGGCCGGGACTTCAAGGTTCGGGGTTCAGAGTTCAGCACTTAGCCGGATGGCGTTTGGGTTAAGATGGCGGTCCCGCCCACTTCCCGAGTCCCCAGTCCCGAGTACCGCGAAATTGGCGGGGCTCGTTGCGCTCGACCCACCGTACAATCTCTATTCTCCCAAACGACAATCCCCCTCTATCTCGATAATCGCGGGTTCAACATTCGATGCGACTCTTCGCCTGCGGCCTCGAAACTTCACGTGAACGCTCCCATTCTTGATTGGCCCAAGCGAGAGTTCCAGGATACACTCAACAGCACTGCCCGCTTTAAGGAAGTAGATCGAGGCGAGGCGTGCCCAATTGAGAAAGTCCTCAGGGTCGCCACCGAAATCACGGTGAATGACTTGTACGATGCAGCAATCAACCGATACAGGCCTATTCGTACCTTGAATATGCACTTCAAGCATGATTTCGTTCATCTTCTCCTGCGAGAGCGCGCGGTCATTGTCTTTCAATGGCGGCGGATCGTTCAACAAGATGCGCCCGGCACGAAGACGGGCAATGTCGTTGGGTGTGTACGTTCTGTCTTTCGCCTGCCACGCGGAATCCGTGAAGCTTCCGCCATAGTCGATGTTTTCAGGAGTGAGTGTGACGGTCCAAATCTGTTGACCGCCCTGGGACACGGACTCGACTCTCTTCACGGTGACGAGGAAACCGTCGTTCCTGTGAGCAAAAGGAATTGGACGGGGACGCGCGTAGCGCTTTGCCTGTAACCCAGCGAGGTGTGCATCATCTTCGGCACTTTGTGAGCGAATCTCGACGCCCCAATCTCCTTCGGCAGTTTGGCGCACGGATTCTGTCTCGTAAAACCGCGTGTCCAGGAGTGCCCATGGTCCTGAATTGTCAATGATGATTTCGGTCTCATCCTTGATTGTTGAGTCGGGCGGAGTTTCGCGTGGTACCTCAAGCGTTAAAGGATTGGCAGTGAGGGTGGCTGCTAACTGCCGGTCAGCGATTGAGGATTGAGGGGTGACGGCTCGAACGATCGCAGTTAGATCATAAGCGAGTCTTTCCGAGAGTTCAGCAATCGTCTGGTAACTGCCTGTCAGGCCACACTGCTGCATCTCCTGCTTGAAGGCGGTGACTGCCTTCAATTGATTCGGGTCGATAGCCGCAACGGCTGCCTGTCCCTCAAAGAAATAAAGCACAACATACTTGCCCTGCTGCATGAACTCCCGGATCTCTTCGATGGTTCCCGAGATCTCCTTTCCTGTTGGGCTGCCCGCCCTCGTGCGGAACACGGCGATGAGGCAATCGGATTTCGGAATCAGTTCCTCGTTTATCATCCCTTGCGGTCGGCCTCGAAGCCCAGGTGTAGCGTGCGTTTCCCACTTCACCGGATCGAGCAGGATTCCCTTCTCTTGACTGTGGGCCGCATTCCACCGAAGAATCGCATCTGTGATTGCCTGACGTTCGTCGGCTGCATCCCCCGGTGAACCGATCATTACTCCAATTCTGCGATACATCTCCGGGCCTCCGGTTGGCGTATTCAGTGAAACCTCTGGATGCAGGTCTCCTCTTTCGGAATGCTCGTGGTCCTCGGGGGCAGGCAAACCGAAATCACGAATCTCATCAATGAACGCAAGAAGCACCGAGCGAAGAGGGTCTGTATCGAGGATTTCTCGTCGATCAGTAAGCGTTCCCTTGTTTGCTTGATAAATCTTGTCTAGCGATTGTCTTGCTTTGGTATGTCGAAAGGTCTTTGCTTGGCGGGATTCGCTTCCGAAGACTCGTTCCACAAGTCCGATGGTGCGATGTCTCCAACCAGCGATGTCCCGGTCAGTTACCTCGCCCAGCGTGTCAACCTGTCTCTGTAGATGTTGAATTGCTTCTTCGGATGTCATCAGCAGATCACCGTCTGTAAGTTCGGTCTATCCAGCCAGAATGCGTGCAAGCACGCACCCTATGACCAAATAGTGCCCCCATTATCCTGCCCTGCCGCTGTAGGTGTCAAGGGACTGCGGACGGGTGGCACAAAAAGGGGCGGTGATTCGGGAGGGGCGGTGTGGTAGGGTAGTGGATGTATGTATATGTTTTGGACATCGGTAGGCGGGGAGGGGATTTAGGGATTTGGGGATTTGGGGCCCGACCCCCGAGCCCCCAGTCCCGAGTCCCCAATCCCGAGTCCCCAGTCCCGATCCCCTACACCACGCCGAGAGCCTTCCTCGCGTAGCCCACGTTTTCGGCCACCTGGTCCTCGTACTTCTGCCACATGCCCAAGAGGACGACGTCGGTGGGCTTGATGTTCTGGTAGGCGAAGCGGATGGCGGCCTCGACGGCGGCTGGCGTTTGGCAGTGGCGGTTGGCCCCGAGCACTTTGAAGGCGAGGCACGGCTTGGAGACCCGGCGGATCGTTTCGGCCATCGCGCGGCGGTCGGCGGCCTCGAACACCTCGCCGGTTCGGATCGGCTGGAGGCTGAAGCAGGAGCGGTAGAAGCAGCACTGGTAGAAGTCGAGGTCCCAGCCTTTGTCCTCGGCGTAATCGATCACTTCGTGGTTGTGCGAGCCCAGCCCGACCAGCAGGCCGGCGTCGCGGAACATCTTGAGATTCTCCCGCACGCGTTCGAGCTTGCCCTCCCGCATCAGCGCATCGGAGACGTTGCCGAGCTGCTGCACGCCGATGGGCTTGGGCGTCATTTTCAGGATTCGGGTCAGCTCCTCCTTGCCTTCGCCCGGCGGGGAGTAGAAGGTGGCTATCCACTGGATCTTTCCGCCCCCGGCGTAATGGGTGCGCAGCGCCTGCTCGACCGCTTCGCCGCCCATCTGGCAGGTGTCGATGCCGAGCTGTTCCGAACGGCGGAGAAGCTGGACGGCCCGATCGGGATCCCCGGCGAACCACTCCCGCATGTCCTGGCTCAGGTCCGCGGAGAAGTGCGACATCCCTTTGATCGGATTGTGTCCGACCAGCAGCCGGGTGATCTCGTGTTTTCCCCAGCGAACGGTCGGCAGCTTCCCGGGCTGTTTTTCTTCCGCCGCGGCGCCCGAGAGCATCGCGGCCGAACCGAGCGCCGCCAACGTGGCCCCGCCGAACTCTCGCCGGTCGAGTCGGGTCATGGGGTTTTCCGTTTCGGGTCGGGGGTCGGATGGCAAGAAGTTACGCCACTTTACAGCAGTTTCAATACACCATGTTTAGCGGGCGGGCTTGCCCGCCGTTAACTGGACAGAGAAACTCGATTCCATAACGGCGGGCAAGCCCGCCCGCTAAACGTCCATTTTCTGCAGTCCTGCGGTGTAGAGCTAATCGGCCGCCCGGCGCCAGATTTCAATGCCGCTGAAGTTGGCGGCGCCGCCGGCGGCGGTCAGCGTGATCTTGCCGTCGGCGACTTCGGTGATCCACGGGCCGAGTCGGCGCCAGCGGCCCGGCGGACCGCTCTGGTAGTCGCGCTGGACGACCTGGCCGCCGAGGCGGATCGTAAACGTCGCCGACTCGGTCTCTTCCCATACGTAAGCATAGACCGCGTACGTGCCCTCGGGCACCTTCGACAGCGACATGCTCGGCTGGTGGTTCCAGCGGAAGGCGTGGATCATCTGCGCCCGGGCCGGGTCGGTGGGCGGGCGGAGCACGACGTGGGGGCTGCTGAGCGCCCGGTCGCTGCACGCGAAGTCCTCCGCGGAGTCGCCTTCCCAGCGGTTGCCGTCGATTTCGATCGGCGGGCCGTTGAGATTGATGCCCCGCCAGAACCGCCACGGTCCGGTCTCGGCCGGCGGACCTTCGAGCCGGGTGATCGGCTCGCTGAGGTCTTCCTCGACGCCCAGCGCGCCCGGCGGCGGCGGGACCGGCTTGCCGCCGATCTTCAGCACCACGCGCCGATAGGCCGTAAGCGGCGGGCTGCCCGAGTCGGTGACCTCGAGGATCACGTGGATCGTGCGTCCGGCCGCGTCTTGCGGAACGCTGAGCAGGGCGTCGGCCCGGTCGGCGTCCGGGATCGGCACGTCGGCCCAATAGCTGCCGGCCTCGCGGTAAACCCACCAGCGGAACTCGAGCGCGTCGCCGTCGGGATCGCTGGAGCCGGCGGCCGTGAGCTTCACTTCGTCGCGCGGGTTGGCGTCGATATCGAGCACCCGCCGGGACGGATCTCCGCCGAACACGGCAACGGGTTCATGATTGGCCTCGTCCGGCGGTTGGAGGCACCAATCCATGCGGGCCTCGAAGGCGTTCTGATACGCCCGGCGCCAGCGGTGGATCGAGTAGTACATGTCGGGCTGGCCGTCGAGGAGATCTTCGGCGGGCACGTATTCTCGCCCTTGGCCGCTGGGGCGGAACCGCCCGCCCCAGTTGCCCCACTCGGGATGTTCCGGGTCGCTCAACCCGTTGGGCAAGACGTAGAAGAACGAGGGCGTGTCGCCTTCCTTCACGCCGTCTTTGCCCGCCGCCTTGGCCGGATAGAGCGGCCCGAGCGGACCGTGGCCGGTGCGGACGTTCTGCTCGAGCCACTGCGGCGAGACGATCTCCTGATCGCCGTACTGCCAGATGCCGCGGAAGAGGCGGTTCGAGAAGATCCAGAAGACGTCCGGATGATTCTGCTTGACCCATCCGGCCGTCTGGTCCTGATCGGCGATCGAGTGGACGCGGATCTTGCGCTTGAAGGCGGCGAGTGCTTCGGGCGATCGGATGGTCTGGACTTTCCAGACGGCCTGCGCCAGTTCGCGCGGCCCGCCCCAGATCGTGAACCAGACCGGCCGCGGGTCGTCGCGATCGAGCACCCGGATGATCCACTCCGACGCGTCCGAGTCCATGCCGGGCCCGACCTGGTGCGGATCGCCGTTGTGGCCGTCCTTGATGAGGCTTTTGAGTCGCTCGTACGACGGGTAGTCGCTGCGGTGCTTCAGCAGATTGGGCAGCACGCGGCCATAGGCGTCCACCGCCGCGTGGATCAAGTCCGGCCGCGTGTTCTGGTAGTGCCCGTGGCCGAAACCGGTGCAGAAGCCCTCGACCTCGAAGTCGCAAGCGTGCAGGAGGAAGCGGACTATCGACTGCTGGTCGTCGGGATCGCCGCCGATGTCGGTCATGACGACGATCCGTGCTTTGGCTTCGTCGGGCACGGCATCGGCCGAGGCCCGGCTGGTCGCGGCGAGCCATACGACGGTTGCCAGCACCAC
>Ga0307380_10003674_pt1 | contig 21058 bp, 14 predicted proteins | sample UN3MG_FD_202239 | JGI IMG/M metagenome (GOLD analysis project Ga0307380, IMG submission 202239) | Soil microbial communities from Risofladan, Vaasa, Finland - UN-3 | ecosystem: Environmental > Terrestrial > Soil > Coastal area > Acid sulfate soil | place: Finland: Risofladan, Vaasa | collected... | reverse complement strand
TAAACACAACAGGATTGCCGGAAGTGCTCTGAAGATCTAAAACGCCATTAATAATTAGACACCTCTTAGGGGAAACACTGCCCTGATATTGGAACTTCACCACCACGCCTGCTTCAATAGTCAAGGTGACGTTTGGGTCTATCGTTACATCACCAACCACAATATACGGAGAACCTGCAAGATCCCATGTAGTGTTTACAACAATTGGGCCACTAACGTTTGTTAACGCAAGGGCATTTGGGCAGACAAGCAACCCTGAAATGACCACCAAACTGATTGATACGTATTTCATCTCGGTTCCTCCCTATAAATTAAACTCGAGTTGTGCCTCCATAGCAATAATGATATATATCCGATTTCAGCGTAACTATACAACGTTTTTAATCCAACGGCAAGCAAAAATATATATAAATTGAATCGCTGATGACTTCATCCTCAAAAGGCCGGATTTTTGCTCAAAATGGCCATATTTTGTATCCTGAACACCCCAACATCCCAATTCCTACGCCAATATTGATCCTGAATCGGAATTTTTATATTAGTGAAAAGAAGACACTAAAAGTCTTCCTCATCCAACGCTTCCACCTGTCGCTTCCTGGCCTTGCTGTTTGTCTTGGCGTATATCGCTGTTGTAGTGGGACTGGCGTGCCCAGCCTGGTCTTGAACAAATCTCAGGTCCTTTTCCACATTGTATAGCCGTGTCAGGTAAGTATGCCGGAGCATATGCGGATGGAGTTTGCCGATACCAGCCTGCTCCAAGGTAATCCACTTATCTTTAGTTTTTAGTCCAAAAAGGGCATCATATTTGTCTTTAAGTTCTTGAATAATCTGCTTAAATTTTGGACGCAAGTCCTTCAACAATGCCTCAGCCATTTTCTCTCCTGCTCTATTGGACTGCTCCCTTTGCAATTGATCTCTGAGTCGGTGTAACTTCACAAATGCAACGCTGGCAAAACTGAATCTTCTGTCTCTTCCTCTCTTCCCGTTATTTTCTAACATGTTCTTTTCTGCCCATCTCGATATTGTGCTTTTATGGACACCGGTGATTTCAGCGGCTTCTGTCAAAGTGAGCCAGCAATCTTTACTTCTTAATCTGCAGTAAGCATCCTGCATTGCTTTGCTTATCTGCTGACTCGACTTTAACGAATCCGGAGGGGGTTCCACGGGGATTTTTTTGGCTATCGTGTCTACCTCTTTTTTGACTTGCTCCTGCATCCACTTTACGTGGATAGCGCGGAGTCGCTTTTCTTTAGTATGAATTTTGTAAGTCACCTTGTTTATCCTTCAAGCCACGATTGTAGAACGTCATTCAACAGGATAGGTTCAAAGTCAATTCTTTGCTTTAATTTCGGCCTGTATTGTAAGATATTTGCCCCATATTTGTTGACAAAGATATATATTGGCCAGGCGCCGTGAGTGTCGATTGTCTCTTTAATTCAAAGTATCTCCGGTCAACCTCTGAACCGCTTTCAGCTTTGCCAGGCTTTCAATAAAAGTATCAGCAATGCGAAATTCCATAGCCTTTCTCTAATCAAAACCACGAATCGTTTGTGTACGTCCACAAACATGGTTCCCTGAGTTGGTCAATTTCGGCGTTGACGAACTTGGACAACCCAAGTCTCAAGATTGTTGATATCCTGACGAAGATCGTCAGGACTGGGGACAGGGTCTGTTACGGCTCCCGCTTCGTCGTGGCCTTCAAGAAAACGTGAAGACTTGATCATACCCTCATCAATCGTCTGAATGTCATCATTATTGATGTCCACAAGTCTATTCAGCAGCTGCGTGTGTATTGCACGATCGAATCTGATGACGACACCGTTGAGAAGCACTTCCTCCACAGCACGCTCCCAAGCCTCGCGAAGAAGTCCATATATCCGACGAGCTTGTGGCTCATACGCATCTGGCCCTTCTCGCCGGTGCGTGGTTTCTGCGTCCTGGAGCCAGCTCTTCAGGTAGCCGATCCGCCTACTGACCTTCATCGCCGCCCAAGGCACACCGTCAATGCACTCGCCGGGCTGGTTTGGCCCCCGGCGCAGATAGCTTTGTTGGAGTTGAATATCTTGGGCTTCACAATATCCCACGAGATCGGCAAGGAAAACGATATCGTGTGTGAACACGATCACTTGTCTTTCAGATGCCAACTGGACCAGACGGTAAGCCACCTTCCGACGCCACTGATGGTCTAGCGAACAGACCGGGTCGTCAAAGATGAGCGCCGAGCCGCTCTGCTCTGTAGAGAGTTCTGCCAGGAAACCGGCTAAGGCAATGCAGCGAAATTCGCCTTCACTGAGCACATGACTGACTTCTGTATTGTCTGGAGCTCCCTGAAGGGAAATCTTAAACCGTTTCTGGCCAAGTCGCCCGCCGGGAGAATCAAACTCGACTCGCAAATATGCTGCACCGAGGGTCTTGGTTTCGGCGGCCAGCCTTTCACGAAGCACGTCCGTGACGTATGTATCAGCCAACTCGCTACTTTTACGGGTGATGCCCGTCGTGACAGTATCGCTAATCGCGTTATTCAGAGCGTCTAGCCTCTTTTTGCGTGCGATTTCCACTTCTACATCATCCAGTATGTCAGCCAACCACTGTCGTGCGAGTAGTTCATTCTGCTCGTTGGTGAGTGTTAGTCTTTCATTTCCAGTGGCCGCTTGCTCCAGTTCTCCAGCCCTACGTAATATTGTCTGTGTCAGGTCGTTAAGTTCAGGTAAAGGGCTAGTCGGTAAAGCGTATGGGGCGGTCCACAGCGAGTTCTTACATGAATTGAGAACCACCCTCCGTATCTTCCACGCAATTCCATGGAATCGACGGATTGACTGCTTAAGGGTATTTTGTTCTTCGGGGAGATCAGCCAAAAACTCTAAGAAGGCCTTATGGCCAACAGTCAGATTCTGGATTTCGACTAATGCCTGGTTCAATTCGGCCTCTGCCTGTTCAGCAGCTTGCTGTGTCTCAGCCTTAATGAATGTTTCAAAAGCCGCTAGTCGCCCCTGGGCTTCAGGAGTTAATGGTTGCTGGCACAGCACACACCGTGCATCCTCCTCGGTGAAGGGAAACTTTTGGTCTGGGTAAGCCTTCTGCTTCGAGTAATTCCGTGCCGCCTCCCATAACTCCTGCCAGACCTCCTCGCCTACACCTGACAAAGGTTGTTCACCGAAAGCTTGCTCCGCAGCTGCTCTTGCTGTTGTTTTTTTGGTGATGACATCTTGTAACTTACACTGAATTTCCCCCACTGCTTCTGCAGAAAGAGCATCGGTAGCCTGTTGAATGTTCGACATCAATCGTCGAAGGCGCGTCACCGTATTCCGTAATTCGCGAGCCCGTGTGGCCGGGTCCGCTCCGAGAGCTTCACTAAGCTCAACAATTCTTTGTGATTCCGTTTGGGATAGGCCAGCTAACCGTCGAAAGGTCTCGATATCTCCGTCTTTATCCAAGTTGTCGAGCATCGTGCGGACTTCGGTTCCATCGGTTGCCTGTGGATTCACCAGCGAAGTTGGCACGTTGCGTTCCTGCTCATGGACCAACATGGCGATTGACTCGCTAACCTGCCCGCAGACTTTTGCCAACTTCGGCAGTACGTCGAGCCCAAAAGGCGTAAAGGCAAGCTCGTTCGCCTCGCTCACATGTACGGCCGCACAATCTGCATCGAAAAAGCTAACTTGTCCCAAATCTACTGGCGGGTTCTGGCCCTCTTGCCACGTCTCTGACCGATCCGATTCGGCTACGCTGTAATCAACCGTTGCGGAAGGCGTGGGTTGATCCCCGTCAGCGAATACGTCCTGAAGTATGCGGTCATCACGGTGACGAGCATGGCACAACGAACGAAGAATGCGAGCATAGCCCGACTTACCCGAGCCGTTGTAGCCGAAAACAATTGTCAAGCCGTCGAGTTCAAAGCTCATCTGCTGGTCCGCCGCTAATGCGTTGACGCCCTGAATGTTTCGGAGCCCAATAAGTTGAACTCGATTAACCTGCTCACCGTTTGATGGCAAGTGTTCTGTCGCTAGAGGATTAGGATCAAGTGCAGGATTCTCCGGATCGGTAACATCCCGCTGAGCCAAGCAGATTCTGCAAAGTTCCTCCACGTCTTGTTCAGTCAGGCTTCTTTGTGTGACAATTCGACGGAGGGCATCGCGTTGCCATGCCGCCCTATCGGCTGACCAAGTTAGAATATCTGTCAACACAGCCATCAATCTACCTTGAATACGTTCATTAATTCGTCGCCAAGATGGTTATCGGAGACTTTGTAGTGCTTATAGCCGTTATTTTCTCCGCCATTTCGCTATTTCCCAAATCCATTAACAAGAGACAAATCAGGTCAAATGTTACTACCTAAAGCCAAATGGAGCAAGCAGATTTTCGATGACCAAATACTGCTCGGCTTAGGTGCGGTGATGGTGAGAAAAAGAAGCTAATAGTTGTTAGGAAATTTAATCCTGAATGTAGGGTTTTGTTAGGTACTATACCTCAGCATTTCTCAACGAGTCAAAAATGCCTTTTAGGTGCCCAAGAACTGGTTTTTCGGCTCAAAAACGCGGTTTCCGTGATTCTTTAGTTTTTTGAAAATATAGTACAATTATAGCACAGGAAAATGTTAGCTTTTATCAGGTTTTCTAAGCTCTTTTTATGGAGTGCAATAATTCATTTTTCAACTCAAAAACGCCTTTTTCAGCGGTTCTTTGTTTTTTTAACCTTGGGGTTTTTTAGGGGTTCTGCAAATTTTTCAAAATGTAGACATTTGTGTACATTTCCCAACCAACTAAATGCTTTTTTCAGGCTTCCGAAAATCCGTTTTCGGCTCAAAAACGCGGTTGACCAAAAAAACCAAATTTATAGTGCAAATATAGTACGCTGATTGGGTTTTTTGCTCAAAAACGCGGTTTCCGTGATTTTTTAGTTTTTTGAAATTATAGTACAAATATAGTACAGGAAAATGTTAGCTTTTGTCAGCATTTATGGTACTTAAACCTTGTGGTTTGTTGTGGTTCTACAAGCTTCACCTTCGCCCATTAGGGGTAGGCCTACACTTGTGATTTACGCTTTTGTGATTGTGTTTACAAGTATTTTACATGTTTAATTGCCTTCAAGCCAGCGGTCAGCAAATATGGCAAGATCAGCAGAATCTACATCACCATCTGGCTCGCAGTCAGCTCCACCGCACCAGTATGGCTCAACACAACCAGTGGTTTGCCATTTTTCGGCAAAGGTGGCGAAATCAGTAAAATCGATGTTTTCACTGCCATCAAAATCGCCAAATAAGCGGAAGAAATCAAAGGTATAATCATCTCCGCCAGTTCCATCACCATTACCATCCAGATAGTTTCCACCTGTGTCAAGAATACTAGATGCTAATATCGTAGCTGTATAATTGCCCTCTTCGAGATTCAACGTGGACAAATTCCATGTGGCCAAGTAAGTTGATCCATTGTAATCGAAGTCTGATGGAGTTAAACTTGACAAGTCTACAGGAGTAGCAGTTGTGTTATTGTAAAGGCTTAATATATCCTTGGTGACTGAGAGATGCTCACTGAACTGGACTGCAAATGTTCCAATGTAGGAGCGTTGTGGTTGACTTTCATTCACTGTCACGTCAATAACCTGTGGCGGAGTATGGTCATAAAGGGTAATGGTTGTATCTGGTCCCGGTGGTGCCTCTTCTATGTGTCCAGCTCCATCTTTGGCAATACTGTAAAATGAGTAAGTGTGCCCATGTACTCCTACAAAAGCTACAGAGGTTTCACTTGTATCTTCCAGCCACAATCCATAGCTGCCGCCATTATCTGAGACATAAATGTCATAACTAGCGATTCCTGATCCGTTTGGATCATCCTGGCCGGTCCACAAAACGGTAATATAGATATCATTTGCATCTGAGGGCAGTGGTTCGATCTGACTGACGGGTGCAACTGAGTCGATGGTGTTGGAGATTAGCGGAGTATCGATAGGATCGTTCCAGTCAAAATATATTTTTGCCGTGTTAGGAATAACCGTACCTGAGGGTAGGTCCGGAAGGGCCTTTACGTTATAGCTGATGTGCCCATCACCACGTCCGGTGTCATCATTGGGATATAGGATGCCGAGCATAATATCTTCCGGTAGCCAGCCTGTCTCAGGGTCAACTCCTATAAGTGTGCATGTGAGCACCCTTGTGCTCATATCCAGAGCCACGTCTATTTCAACACGAAGTGGCGTATTGGTTACATATTCATTATCAACTACAATATCCATCGTTGTCTGGTAATAACTTAGTCCTTCAGGAACTACAATAGTTCTGTTGTCAAAGACAATCTCTGTCAGCTCAAAGGTACTGAGGTCGAGATTCTCGTCGAGCGTGTCGGTTATGATAATCTTGTGGGCAGGAGCAGTAGCGCTGGAGAAGTTCTCAAAGAGTATTTGATACGACAGCAGGCTGTCAGCAATCACAAAGTTAGCCTGGCCGCCTCCTTTCGGACCAATCTTTTTGTTTGGGTCACGAGGTCGAACAATCCCACCGCTGTCGCTGTCGGATGGGTCATCAGGTGGATCAGGTGGATCATCTGGCCAGCAACTCAATACTGTTGTGATGCACCACTGATACCCACCGACCAACCTCGTTCCAATTCCAAAACCTAGGCCTGCGGCACTCCCCAACGTTCCATCCATATACGAGACACCGCCTCCGCCGCCAACTCCATTCATCGTAGCACTAGCGCCGTAAAACCATCCCGAAGGAGTGGCATTATTCATGCCTTGGCCTTCCGATGGGCCTTCAAAGCTTATGTGAGTTCTCATACGTGAACCACCAAGCCCACCCCCAACTTGAAGGCACTCTACCATTATCCTACAACACTCATTGCCATTACAGACAACTCCTTCCCAAACGGTCATACCCCACACAAAGGCAAATCCTGACGTTTCCCAACCCGCACCAGACCATCTATCCAGTCCCATCGGATCACTATAAAGTACAGGACTGTTTCCTGCATACGTATAAAGATTTATTCCACCTTGTATCCCAATAGGGTCTTGCTGGTTGAATCGTCCAGTCGATGGCACGTAAAATCTCGCCCTCATGAAATTAAGACCATTTGTCTCGTGCATCACACCATATTGGCCGACATACTGGTATGGGTTCGGTACAACCTCAGATTTACTAATGGATATACCAAAGGGATCATAGCTATAGCTGTTTGTCACTACTCCACTTTTGTTGGTGAGTTCACTAGTCGAGCCAATCACATCGAATGTGTAATAATAAGATGATGAACCAGGATTCTCAGTCCGTGAAATCAGGCCTAAGCCATGCTTGTAATGCGCCACTAAAGTGCCGTTGCTATCATATTCAGCAGCAACATTGCCAAAACCAATCGGATCGATAATATAGTTGGTGACAACACCGTTGTGAGTTGACGCAATGCGGTTACCCAGAGCATCGTAACTGTAAACCCAAGTGTCAGTCGGTGTTGAGACACCAACCAAGCGATTTTCAATATCATAAGTGTAGGTTGTAGTTACACCACTTTCAGTTTTGGTCTTCATATTGCCATCAGCATCATAAGTGTGAGTCACCCCATTAACGTCCGTGTACTGATTCATATTGTTAGTGGTATAAGCTATCGACGAACCATCATCAGTAACTTCGATCCGGTTGCCAACTGAGTCATAGCTGTAAGTTACCACGTGATTGTCGGGATAATTAACACTGGTTAGTTGTCCCAGAGGATCATAGCCATAATTGTATGTGCCATCCAGCGTTGTCATCGACGTTCGCCTGTTAGATGCGTCATAGGTATAGTCGAATCGTGAGATAATTAAATCACATGGATCATAATTTATCAAGTGAGTTAAACGCCCGGCATTATCGTACTCATAGGTCGTATAGACCGCATTGCCAAGTGTCTTTTGTGTCAGTCGTCCCGCAGCATCATAGTCATAATTGACTATAAGCACATCATTGCCATCAGTCATTTGGTCGAGACGACCGACACCATCATAGCTGTACTTTACAATCATACTATTCTGATCAGTCCGTCGAGTACGCCTGCCAAGATCATCGTACTCGAAGGTAAAGAAATGTCCACTGGGGTAATCAATTCGAGTCAGCCAGTCAATATTAGGGTCATATGTAAAAGTGGTTGCACCACAAGGATCACTGGCTGAAATAAAATTACCGGCATCATCGTACACGTAATTGTAATCAATAAAAGTTGGTGTGTCAGGATAATCCTTGCTTGTAGGTTGGCCAGCGGTATTATAGGTATATGTCACCGTATCACCACGGCGATTCGTCCATGTTAAAACGTTACCAACTCCGTCATAAGTGAACGATTCACTTGTGTTATCCTCGTAAATGATCGAAGTCAGATTACCTGCGATGTCATAATCATATTGAATGCCATTAGCTCGTGCGTCCGTTACCGAAGCGAGTTTGTTAAGAAGGCTGCGATCATAAGCGAAAGTAGTATTCTGTCGAAGTGGGTTTTCGATGCCAATGACATTACCTTGGGGGTCATATGAATAGTGATATTTCTGGCCGCTTCCACCAGTCAGTTCCACAAGCTGATATTTATTGTCATATTTCATACTTATAATATTGGTTTCACCATCAATAGTTTGTACAAGCCGCCCATCCAAATCAAAACAAAGGCGAGTTTGCCGTCCAGTTGCATCATCAACTGTGACCGTTCCAGCTGAATTGTAACTGTAAGTAACTGACTCAGCACTCTCATTCTTGTGCTTCTCAACGAGTCGTCCTTGAGAATCGTATGAGAAGTAATCATATCTTCCATTAGGATATTCTATAGACAATAGCGCGTGTCTTTGCTGAGGCGTACCAGCAGTTTCATATGTATAAGTTGTTAATTGGTTGCCAGGAGCAGTAACACTGAGCAGATACTCACCAGAAACGTCGTATTCAAAAGTAGTCACTTGATCATCATCGAGATCGACACCTCTTGGGTCGGTAAGGTGCCATATCCTACCATCAGCGTTATAATCCAGCAGAATTTGGGATCCATTAGAGTGTGTAAGACTGGTCAACTGGTTCGAGGTATAACCGGCAGTAATACGATTTCCATTGTTGTCCTCCACATAATCCAATAAGCCATCTACATTAAAATTCCAAACCATACCACCTGAGTTATTGTTACAATTTCCTTCACATTGGACATCCCAATTGTGTACCCAACCCCGCCCTAATGGCCCAATTTCATAGCGGGTATTAATTGGTTGCCGATAAGCGCGTTGAAAAACTAGCGCTATTCCTGGAGCAGGTGAAAAAACATCAATCGCGGATGAAAGAGATTTGTGAGGACTCATTGCGGTTGCTTGTGTAACCTCAAATCTCAACAGTGAACCTACATCTGTAACATCCTGCCCAATTATGTACAAATAGTTCATGTTCTCATCTAACATTGCTACATAGTCACCCCACGTAGAGCCTATTTGACTTGTTAAATTTTGCCAGACAGCATCCCACGCATCAGAAGCTATACTATCTGGTTGCATATCATTTTTTAGTGTGGTCCAATTTATTGTTTCCGTCTTATCCGCTGTTACTACACCAAGTTCAAAATCAATCGACCAATCAGAACCATCCCATGGCTTTCTCAAGCCAATGAAATAAACAGGTATACGCCCCGAATCGCCCGGCTGCAGGATTCCCGGAGTAGCACCGGAGCCTCTAGCCATAACCTGAATAATATTACTTGTACCATGCGGCATTGTATCCGTTCTTATCCCTTGCATAGATGGATCAAGAGTCAATATTGCATCATCACTGCTGCCGTCCAGTTTCAATAACGGCGATGGCATTGAAGAATCTCCCGTATTGGCATATTCGATCCAGATCGTTTGCCGCCAGCTGCGTCCCATCCTGCTGGGAACTACAAGGTTAGTCTCCAAGTTTGCTTGGCCTGTGTTAACGACAAAGGCATTTGAAATCGTATAAGGATCAACGTCGGGCTTTGAAACTGTTATATTATACGTTCCTACCGGCCAGGTGGGAGTATCAAGCGTTACAACCATAGTCTCCGATGATATAAGACGAATGTCAGTTGGTGTCTTTGTGCTGGCACCAGTGAACTCCACTGTCGTTGTCTCATCAAAACCAGCCCCGGTAATCGTCATAGTGCAAACACCATCTATACCATGGCGATCCGGCGTGATATTGGCTATGAATATTTCCGAAGTGTCTGCTGTTAGCTCATATGCATCTGAAGTCTCAATTAGGTTACCATAAACCAAAACATAGTAAGTTCCACCGGGTCCCGGAGGAATTGCTAACTGCTGGGTTTGATGAATACTGATTTCTGAACGATAGTCATAAACCAGAGATGTTGGAACTGATTCATAACTGGCAAAGATTTGAGCATCTGTCCCAGCCGACAAACCTTGCAGGACGATACCTAAATATTCACCTTGGCTGACTTGTACCTGATAGTAATCACGCCTATCCGATTCTGTCAAGGTACCAACACTTTGCGTCCCATCTGTCAGTAATGTACGGATATCAAGTGGAAATGGTCCCGTTGCCGCCACGTTATTCCCCTCATCAGCACCTTCCTTTTCATCATTGTACGTATCGGCACGAACGATGATGTAATAGTTACTCGGTAGTTCCCCTGGCAAAGGTACAGTTATAATATGTGAGTACACTTCATCTTGGGCTAGGCCGCCAGTGTTGGTAACCGTTGCGATAAGTTTATCATCAATATCCCACTGGTCATCAGACGAAAGATATACCCCATCCGTCCATTCACCTAACAGGGGCATTCCGCTCTGATTCGAACCTTCCCATGAAACTGTAACGGACTCACCTGCCCAGAGTTCATTAGGTTCGACTATCATGTTGCTAATGGTTAAATCCACATCCACCATGTTAAAGGTGGCTTGGTAGACATCGTCCAGATTCTCACCTGCGATACCATCTCTGTCTTGATCTAAAAGGTTGCGTGCCCAGTCTGCGATACCAGGACCCACCTTGATTATATATTGTCCCAACTGTGTTCGCTCAGGGAATGAGATTTCGTAACAACTGTCAGATAAACGAGCTATAGGCCAAAGCGGAATTGTGTCACCATTAGGATCAACTATTTCAATATCCTGCGAATTAAAACTCAAACTATGAATTGCTTCATTAAAATACACTTTTATATGGTCAATTGTACCTGCCACATCCCCACTTGGTACATGAAAGGCCGCATATGGTGCCACAGTGTCAATTGTAAAATCACCACTATAGATGTCATCTGACATTTCACCAGGAATACCATCTATATCCAAATCTAATGGCTCACCCTCCCAATCTAATATAGTTGGTGACATTACGAAAGAGTAGGTACCTTCCGTTGTCTGCATGGCAAATGTTATTTCCAATGTGTTTGGATCGATCCAGCTATAGCCATTAATTGCTATAGGCCCATCAGGACCAACAAAATTTATTATGTCATCTGAGATCGAGAAACTTGTTTCATCCATTAAGGTTCCAAAAATGAAACGAACCGAGTTTACGGGATTATTTACACTACCCGAGGGAGTATGCGATGGTGCTGGAGTAAGAAGCAAGCCGTGTATTATCCGCGGAGATGGGCGGCCATCATATTTTCCAGACACTACGATTTGGCCTTTGTTGTTGATGTCTATCTCTTCTGACTGCAAGGAGAGACCCAAATCAGCGGTAAGTGTATTCAGATCATGACTGACACCATTGTCCCATATGAAAGGTTCCCATCCCCACCAGTATACTCCAGTCCAATATACGCCTACAATAGACCCCGCATCATTGATTCCATGGCAGTGTCGATTGCCGAGACTTGTCAGAATCCCATCCTCCCATAAAAACCCTATATCAGGATTAATATGCAATGTTCCAGTCGCTTGCCCCCATTTATTGATATCAACAGCCTGGGCATTATATGTCCCAAATACCCCAAACTCGGTCATGACACCATCCTTCCAGCTAAATGGGGTATAATTACTACCTGTCCAAATTTCGCCTACTATCTGCTTGTTATCGTTGATTGCAAAAGCCCGACTGATAGGATTCCCAAGTGCGCCAAGATCCTGCATAACACCTTTTTCAAAAACAAAAGCATGCCAGTTCATCTGAGAAATCATAAACTGTCCTACCATCTGACCCTTATTGTTGATACCACGGGGAATCATAGACCATGGAACCCCATCGAAGGTAATCATCAGATCATTAATACCATCTTCATTGTCATCGCGGTACCAGATATCTGGGAACCCATCTCCATCAGTATCCTCTGGATCAATCATGGCGCCGACATTCTTAAGATTACGGGCAACGACTCCTACAATTTGGCCTAAATCATTTATGCCTCTAGGTATAAAATCGCTTACATGTATGTCTTCCACGATATCATCATGCCAAATGAAGCCAGCTAAAGGGAACCCTTCATCGCGGTCAGTATAATATCCGATTGCTTGGCTGTGGTTATTGATAGCAAAAAGATGGTAAGCGGGTCGCCTAGGAGGGTAATAGACATCGAAATCAGGCGCGCCAAAATCAGTAACGGTATACCTTGAGCTTGCCCATGCAGTAGTTGATGTGGCTACAACTGATAAGAATATCCACAACAGAATAAGCATATGCCTTTTCATTTTCTTCCCCTTTCCGAAAGATTGGTCATATTTTCACGGCACACTGGCTGCGCAGTAATACTGACTTTGGAACTAATGAAAGCTGAGATATAAAGGATTTCATTTCCTTTTCACTTTCCACCTTTATAAAATTCGCCCAAATCTGTATAGCAACATTATACACTATTCTGGTTGGTATTCGAGAAAAATAGGGTAAAACTTGGCTGCAGCTAAAAAGATGCTTCCCGCCGGATGCTGCAGCCGAATGAGTTACAACCCTGCCGTTGATAACCTGCAGACTATCGAACTGGTGCTCACCATTGACCGTCAGCGTACACCCGTCAACAACAATATCATCCCCGTCATAGGTGTAATCGTTAACGTCAATGAGCGTATCACTGGTGAATGTTACCCCGTTCGGTCTTACCAATTTCACAGAGCTACCCACAGAATCTCACAGGATAGCTCTCAGAGGTGTTTTACGCTCGTGGAATCGCCGAACTATTCCCGATGCGAAAAGGCTACTCCTTTTCAGAATATGCCAGCATGACAAGATTGCACCATTTGAAATGCCTTGGTCTCCACAGCAGTATCTGATGTTCTTCGTCGAATGCTATGACGTTCTTGCATTGGGGTGATTCTTTGGCCTCTTGCAAACTCATCCACTCTCCGGTATCGGGCAACCTTATGCCGATTTCGTCTCCGCGGCGCTCAGCCCTGATGAATACCGGTTGTTCATCTATTCCCATTGCACCTTCGATCTTTCTCAGTCTTGTTTCTATTGACCTCACGATAAAACTCCTTATCCCCTTTCCCCTGCCGCCCTCAGTCTCCCTGTTCGCAGGGGGGTAGTAGGTCGTCGTCACGTTGAATTTCCTGCAATAACTTTGTCAGCCGCTCGCTGCTGATTCTGAGAACAGGGTCATTTCCGAGCTCGATGATTCCTTCACGTCGTTCCCCCACATCCAGCTTCTTCTCTAAAGCCCTGATCCTTCTTCTAAAATCCATTATCGTTTTCCTTGTCCGGCCCTCAACGCTTCTCAGCCAACCGCTTTTCAACTTCTGTCAACCGTTTGTCCAAATCTTCGTTCTCTTTGTGCCGGATAATAAAGTCGATAATGTCTTTGGCTGTCAGCCTTTTGAGCCTATCGTCCTTCTTGTCCAATAGACCCACAAGCGTTTCGACTGCTTTGGTCAGGCTCTGGGATAGTACACCGAACGCCTCTGCCGCTACTTCGTCCCGTTGCCGGTCAAGCTCAGCCTTGAACTCCGATATTTTCAGCCACTCATAAAATGTTGTCCGGTTTAGCTTGGCTTTTTTACAGCCCTCGCTGTAAGTAGGGCTGGTTACGATTATGGGAATGGCCTTAAGCTGCCTGTCTGTTAGCTTCGTTTTTTTGGTATTTTGTCGGTTTTTGTTGGATTTTGTCATTTTGTATCCCTGCGAAAATCCTTTGTTTGTTTTGCGGTGACCATAGCAACCACATCAACAAGGCTGAACGTATGCCCGTATGCCAATTCCAACCGAAGCATTGCTGCCCTTAAAGAGTCCTGTCCTTCCAGATGTTCTATCTCCAAGAGTCTTGCTTTCCTGTCGTCGTCATCTTTTTTAATTGATTGCACTTTGCCTTCTATTTTGTCTATTCGTCTGCTAATATTACTCACTGCCTTTGTCCTTAATAGCTCTCATATTCCCGTATCCCCTCGTCAATTGGCAGACCTCTACTTTTCCCATTTATTTCTTTAAGCAACTTATCAAGCTCGTCCGATCTTATTTCCAAGCCCGCAATATTAACAAGATGCGGTTTTTCACTAATACAAAGTTGCTTTTCCAATTTGTCGATTCGCCTTTCTATGCTACTCATTGTTTCACCTTTTCATCATACATAACGTAGTGAGTAGTAAAATTGCCTTCTGTCCGGTCAGGCGGTAATTCGCCGCCAAAGAGGACTATCGTTACTGTTGTATGTTTTTCGTTGAGATTCAGTTTCTTCTCAACGTTCTCAACTCGTCTGCTCATATCTCTCATTTACTGTTTCTCCGCTTTGTTTGTTTGAATCAGTGCTTTGATTGCCGCTTTGATATGCTCCGGTAGCTCCGGCCACACCTTGATAATCTGGGTAAGTTCGGGGTCAATTTCTGAGTCAGAAAACAAGCCAGAAACAAGCTCTTGATTTTGAGGGGGAGTAAAACCGCGTTTTTGAATGGGCGATGGGGGGATCGAACCCACGACCTGCTGATTAAGAGTCAGCTGCTCTACCAGCTGAGCTAATCGCCCTAAGCTGGTTACCTTACACAAACCCGTGCAGTATTTCAAGAAGATTAAAGATAAATTTTACAACTTTGGCTGCGATGAACGGCAGGCTCCGTAGCGATATCGGGATTGGGCGTGGGCATTTGCGCATCTACTTTTTTTCTCCAGTCTTTTAGCATCCTGTGCAGTTCAGCGGCCTTGTCGGGCATCTTGTCAGCGAGTTTGTTCTTCTCGCCGATGTCCTCTTTAAGGTTGTAAAGTTCTACGCGGTTGTCTTCATAGAATTCGATGAGCTTATAGTCTCCTGCCCGCACAGCGCCGCCTGGACTTCCGCCTTGATTGCCGTAATGTGGATAGTGCCAATAAATCGCTTTTCGCCCCGGCTTGCCTCTCTGCCGCAGCAGGGGGACCAGGCTTATGCCATCACAATGTTGTTTTGGTCTCAGTGGGAGACCGGCCATTTCAAGCATTGTCGGATAGAAGTCAGTGCTGGTTACCGGTTCGGCGCATACGCTTGCTGTTTTGACGACGCCGGGCCACTTTATCATCATGGGCTCGCGAATGCCGCCCTCATAGAGCCAGCCCTTTCCCGCCCTTAACGGTACGTTTGAAGTGGGCGAGCCCTCGGAGGTTGAGAGTCCACCATTGTCTGACATAAATATTACGACCGTATTGTCCGCCACACTCAACTGCTCAAGTTTGTTCATTACTCGTCCGATGCTTTCATCCACGCTCTCGACCATGCCGGCATAGACGGGGTGGTCCTGAACCTGTCGTGCCTGTCGCTCTCCCTCCGGCACAAAACGCGGTCCGCCGGACGGTGGGCGTTTTTTGGCTTTGGCCTTGTACTTTGCAGCGAGGTTTTTCTTCGACTGCAGGGGGATATGTACGGCGTAGTGTGACAGGTACAAAAAGAAGGGGTTGTCTTTATTGGCATCGAGGAAGTTCAACGCCTCATCGGTAAGGCGGTCGGTGAGGTACTCGCCGTCACGGCCTTCAATGGGAGGATTGCCGCGCCATTGGGGCCAGAAGTAGCTCCGCGGCATTCCGCTGCGGGTGCCGCCAATGTTGACGTCGAAACCCTGGCGCTCGGGCCAGTATGGTTTGTCGCCAAGGTGCCACTTGCCTACAAATCCGGTTGTGTACCCGGCCTTTTTGAGAGCTTCTGCAATTGTGATTTCTTCGAGCGGCATTTGGTGGATGTATTCAGGGGGTATGAGTTTGCCTCGGCGTCTGCCGACGAGGTAGTCAGTAAGGTTCAGCCGGGCGGGATACTTGCCTGTCATTATACTGGCCCGTGTCGGCGAGCAGACGGGACAGGCCGCGTATGCGTTGGTGAAGCGCATGCCGTCGGCGGCGAGCTTGTCGATATTCGGCGTTTCATAAAAGGTGCTGCCATAGCAGCCAAGATCGCGCCAGCCCATGTCGTCGATAAGGAAGAAAACGAAGTTGGGTTTTCTTCGAGACCTGTCGCCAGCAACTATTAGGCCGGGCATAGTCAGTGACGCCGCCCCCAAACTCATCATTTTCAGAAAGTTCCGTCGGTTTAAGAATTTATCTGCCACAACTGCTGCCTTTCTAACAATTTTTTGCAATGTCGCATTTGTGCCTCTACTATAACGCCGGGTTGGGATTTTGGCATCATTTTTTGCCTTTGATCCGTCTTCGCCAGAGGCTACGCCGCGACAAATTGGCTTTGTTTGGGTTTGTATTGGCTTTGTATTGGGTTTGTTTTCAAAAAGCGAACAATTAGATATATTTTCATAATCCTTTGTATAAAAAACAGTTACGTTCATTTGGGCATTTAGCAAATTGGCTTTGTTTGGCTTTGAATTGGCTTTGTTTTTCCCGCTTCCGCCAAGTGTCTTATTTTCATATTCCCTTGTTATTTCTTTATTTACGTTCATTTGAGCATCCGGGAAATTGGCTTTGTTTTGCATAAAAGAGCCGATTTGTAGAGATTCCTCTACAGTTGTCGAATAGAATTTAAAGTTTAGAGTGGAAAACGTAAAACCAAAGGTCATAATTCTTTGGCAAGCTGGGCCGGATAGGCGGTATGCGTAGCTTGTATATCGTATGTCGTATATCGTATGTCGTAATGGATCCGCCTGAGGCGGACAAGTACTTGCTTGATGCTTGTGAGTGGTTAAATGGTTCATTGGTTATCCACCATTCACTAATCGCCATTTCCTTCTATTTGGGCTTCTGCAAAAAAACAAGAAGCGCCTCTATAAATGCACGAATGTGCGCGTTTGATACGAAAATCGGCTTGTTTTTGACAGGATTTACAGGATTAAGTTATTGGTAACAAAGGAGATAAATTTTTTTATTTTTTTGGGATTTTGTCGTTAGGTATGGCCGGTTTTGGTTGAAATAAGATAGTATTTAGTATTTGGTATTTAGTATATAGCCGGTTGTGGCCGGGACGGCTGGCATTCTTTTTATCATAAAGACACGAAAAAGGGTTAATTTTTAGTCAAGAAATGGTGAAAAATCGGCAAAAAATGCACAAAAGAGACAAAAAATGACAAAAAAGTGCTTTTTTGGGTTATTCCTGCGATGGTTGCCACTGACTAAAGATAAAAAGTACCAGCTGAGGGTGCAATCGGACACATTTAATTTTGGCGATAAACTGAGCTGAGCATAGCGGCCCTGTCGCGGTGTTGCTGTAGCCGGGGATTTCGGTCCTGTAACTTGGAAGTTGCAGCCGGCTGGAAATCTTCGGGTGCAAGCTGACGTTTGGGCTGTGGATTCTCTACGCTCGGCTGTATAGCCGATGAACTCGCATCCTGCTGCGGTATCTGCCCCACATCTGGTTGTTTGACAGGCCAGAAGAGAATATAAATTCCAATAACAGCCGCTAAAACTAAAATTGTTAATCCGGTTATTTTCAGCCATACTTTTTTCATGTTATTACCAACCTTTCTTGATTTGAAAACATTGGATGCTTTAGCACATGACTTGTTGTGTACAGGTAATCCTTATGTTTAATAACAATCAATCAAAAATGATAAATATTGACTTAGTTTCTTATGGTTTCCATCGCAAAGGCTGGTTGAACGGGAACTTTACACCGTAGGAACCTACACTACTATTGGGAAATAATATGAAACAAATTTTGCCGCCTGAATGTCTTAGTTCCAGCAACTCTGGCCCTCCCTTGAGATTCCAATCGCCATTAGCCTCATAAAGAAGCACGACATCCCTAGGTACATCAGCTAACCTTAGATTCTCAAGGCTTTCATTGAATGCGTAATTACAAATCCCCTCTTTTGCGGCAGGACACTTGAAAGTATCTTTTGAAAGACTTCTATCAGATTCAATTAACAAGTCACACCATCGGTTAGCAGCAGGCAGGTAGCCATTATGCTTCCTGGTGTATTCAGTCATTGCTATACCCAATTTTTGGAGATTCGAAGTACACACTTTGGACATATGCCTTTCCATGGAGCATGAAATGCTGGGTATTAAACAAATCGAAAGAAAACCCAAAATAAATATCGCTCCGATTGGATAGCTCCAACCTTTTAGTTTTTTATGTTTGACAATAACCAAAACGAGAGTAATGATGCCAAAGAGAGGAGCTAAAGTGAATAGTAGCAAAGATGGAATTGCAAGAAAGCCTTGCCAATAAAGAAAGTGAAATAATACGAAGCCGAGAAGGCCAAAAGTTGCTAATGCAACTGCCAAATAGTTTTTATTCTCAACGGCTTTATTTTGAATGCTGCGTTCAGAAAATATTTGAGTTATTTTATCTTTGCGCAACTTTTCAGGTTTATCGTTTTTCTCCATAAGTGGTTCCTTTGAGAATTCAAAAAAATTGCTCCCAGCATCAAACTACCAGCGGCATTTGATGCCTGCCAGTAATGACACATATCCAAAAAAGTGCCTGGCAAAATCCACAAGTTGATCTGAATATATTTTGCTCATAATGCTATCGTTTACTCCCACTGTTCCCCGGTAATTGAGTATCCGACGAATTGCTCATACTTATATAGCGCTTGATATACTCTAAGCGAAATTCTTGTCTGAATTTCAGCTATTCGGCTCATAGGCCCACCGACGACGCCGAGTTCTCGTAACCGAAGGTGAGCATCTAAGACACCTCTCGTAATCCAATATCTACTTCCATAATCATCAGGCAAGTATTGTAAGTCTACTGATGTAAGTGTCCAATAATTAGCTGCTTTCACAGGATCTGAGAACAATTCTGGAATCGCATAGTAGTGCCCCATCGCCCGGGTGCCAGCTTCGCCTAAGCCTAAGTAACAGAAATAATTTGCGTAACCCGCCAGATAATTACCAAACCGATTGGCTCCCAGTACTTCTCCACTGCCAATATCGAACATATCTTTGGGGGCTTTAACTCTAAAATCGTAATCTCCAGTACCGCCACCTCCAAAGGCATTCCAAGGGCCCATAATAAGCCCTTGGCTTACATCCCAAACTGCAGAAGTAATTATATCCTGAGTTTCTCCGTAATCGTGATAAAGACCACCGCCGGGGATTCTTATAAATAAGCCAAGAGGGTCTATCTTATTGATCGAGTCGTTGAGGCAATAGAGATATTTATGAAATGTCAGTGGTTGTTTGAATTGGCCATCAATCGGATCGCGGGCGGAGAATCTGCTGATATGCGGGTCGTACTGGCGGGCACGCAGATAATACTGGTCAATTTCCGTATCGAAGTATTGAGCCGTGAACATCATATAGTTAGTCAGTGTTCCATCTTCTTCAAGGACTTCGCCAAAGGGTTCGTAAGTATAGTATCTCACAACACTTGCGGACGTATTGATAATTTGGCGGACGGAGCCGAGCCGGTCGTGGATGTAGAAATAGCGCGGAGTGGAATAATCGCCATCGTTCTGGCAGAGTGGCTGGCCGTTGGCATAGACATAAGTCTTAATGATAGTATCGTTTACATCTTTCATTTCCATTAATGTCGTCGGCAAACCGCCCACAATATCGACGATGTATTTGCGGGTTGTTTCCTCAGCTCCATCTATAGATTGCTTCCAGATACGATTGCCGCCGGGGTCGTATCTTATGCTAATTGATTTGGTGCCTTTTGTCGCAGAGCGGAGCTTATTGTCCCAATTATACTGAAGGGTTGTATCGGTGCCGTTAATCATATCGTTAGCGGTCATATTGCCGTTATCATCCCAGCCGAGTGAGAAACCACGATTGTACATGGCTTTAATTTCATCTGAGGACAGCTCACTGTCAAATATCATTACATCGTCGATTGCGCCGTTGAAATAAATGTCATTACTTCGCCCATACACCACTCTGCATCTCTTACCTCACGAGCGGCACAATATTTGTAATTGTCATCTAACGCTGCACTCATCACGATGTCCGCATAACTATCTCAGATAAGTTTTTCAGTGTGCATTGCACACGCTACCCCAGATTAAATAATGGTGGGGCAAACCGCCACCCTACAATATATATCATGGGGCAGGGAAGTAGAATAACATAAAAGAAGGGAAAAGGGAAAGAAAATTCCTCCCACGGCAGCGTCGTTCGTTGTTCATAAAAATCCTCAAATTTGCGGCTGGATGTTGTATAATCGCTCACTATGGGTCTGGCTGAAGATATAAAGGCAAAGGGGCTTGCATTGGGTTTCGATGTGGCCGGGATAACGGATGCCGCTCCAATAGATAACGAGCAGTTCAAATTGCTCGCCGATTGGGTGGCCTTCGGGTACGCAGGGCAAATGAATTATATGCGAGAGAACCTTGATAAACGTACAAATCCCGCGAAACTGCTGAAAAGTGCCCGGTCGGTTATATGCGTCGGGCTAAATTACACGCCGCCACCGGACCGGGGGACGAGGGACGAGAGACGAGGGAGGAGAGACGAGAGACGAAGGACGAGGGACGAGACCGGTCATCTTCCATCTTCAAGGCCGATGGGTAGAGTAGCAAATTATGCGCAATATGAAGATTATCACCTATTCATAAAGAAACAATTACGCAAGCTGGTTGACTTTATCAGCTCTGTGGCTGACGGCAAGCACGAGTTCAAGATTTGCGTTGATTCGGTGCCTTTGGCTGAGCGGGCGTTGGCGGTTCGGGCCGGTTTGGGGTTTATTGGGAAAAGTCATATACTAATCAATCGCAAGCTCGGGCCACAAATATTTTTAGGTGAAATCATAACGAGTCTGAAACTGCAAACCGATGAGCCGATTGCAGACAGCTGCCATAGTTGCAATAAGTG
>Ga0307380_10003673_pt1 | contig 21059 bp, 13 predicted proteins | sample UN3MG_FD_202239 | JGI IMG/M metagenome (GOLD analysis project Ga0307380, IMG submission 202239) | Soil microbial communities from Risofladan, Vaasa, Finland - UN-3 | ecosystem: Environmental > Terrestrial > Soil > Coastal area > Acid sulfate soil | place: Finland: Risofladan, Vaasa | collected... | reverse complement strand
GAATGACAATTTCTTCCTATGAGATTGCCACGCTCCCTTCAGTCGCTCGCAATGACAAATGTAACTACACTCCCCGCAATGACATCGATGTAGTCTTTCTAATTTTCCTCGCCTCTCTTATAAAAAGGAGTGGGAACCACCCGGGCTTTGACCTTTCTGTCCCTTATTCCAATCTCAAATTCTGTTCCTATCTCTTTATATTCAACGGGAAGATAGGTTAAGCCGATACTCTTTTTCAAGTAAGGAGAAAAAGTGCCTGAATTTACCTCAGAGACTTTATTGCCTTCTATGAAAACTGGGTAATGCGGCCGGGCTATTCCCCTCTCTGTGACCTCAAAACCAACTAATCTTCTTTTGATTCCCTCTTCCTTCTGCTTTAGGAGAGCATCTCTCCCTAAAAACTCTCCTTTTTTAAACTTCACAAGCCAGCCCAAACCAGCTTCAAGCACTGTTGTAGTCTCATCTATATCATTTCCATAAAGCATGAGTCTTGCTTCCAGGCGGAGAGTATCTCGAGCGCCCAACCCTATTGGAACGACACCCAAGTTTTTTCCTCTTTCTAAAATAACGTCCCAGATCTTTTCTGGCCGGGAAGAAAGAGTGTATACCTCAAAACCATCCTCTCCTGTATAGCCAGTGCGAGAGACAAGAACTTCCTCTCCCTCTATTTCTCCCCAACTCGATCCGAATAAATTCATCTCCTCTATATTAACATCAATCAGAGGCTTGAGAATTTCCAAAGCCCTTGGTCCCTGAAGAGCGAGCTGAGTGTAGTCATCACTTTTGTTCTCAACCTCTGCATCAAAACCTTCCTTGTGGCTCAGAATCCATTCATAATCCTTATCAGAATTAGAACAGTTCACGACCAGCAGGTATTTCTCCGGATCCAGGCAGTAAACAAGAAGGTCATCAACAAAAGTCCCCTGCGGAGTGGTCAAGCAGGAGTACTGCACTTTCTCCGGAGTTAAACGAGCAGCATCATTGGGTGTCAAATATTGAACAAAATCAAGAGCCTGTCTTCCTGAAATGACAATTTCTCCCATATGACTCACATCAAAAAGTCCTGCCTTCCGGCGGACAGCCAGATGCTCATCAATAACTCCACTATACTCCACCGCCATCTCCCAGCCGAAAAATTCAATCATCTTGGCGCCAAGCTTTTTATGGGAAGAATTAAGGCGAGTTTTTTTCAAAGTCCCTCCTAGGCGAAGTTAATTTACTAACATATAACTTTTCCCGATGCAAGAAAAATCGTCAGAAGTCTTGTCCAAAGGCACAAATCTGATATAATTAGAAACCAATTATGCTTGAATTCAAGAATTATTTAAACTTGTGAGAGTTTAAATGATATTCTTTAGAACACAAAGCGAATACGGAAATTAAAGAAAGGAAAGAATTAGAAGTCGCTGTCGACAAAAGACATATTATCTCTATCGGCGAACGCCTCTATACAGAAAGCGTAGAGCTTCTCAGAGAACTTGTTAACAATGCCTATGATGCTGATGCAACCAAAGTCCATGTAGAGATCACTCCTGAAAGAATTGTAGTCAGAGATAATGGCTCAGGCATGGATGAAGAAGGTCTAAAACAATATTTCATCATCGGTTCTGACGAGAAAGTAATTCATTCTCGCTCTCCAAAATTTGCAAGAACTAGAATAGGACAGTTTGGCATCGGAAAATTTGCGTCATTATCTGCTGCCTCCTGTTTTGAGGTTATAACTCAACATAAAAATTTTGCAGCGAGAGTCATTTTTAACAAAAAAGCCTGGGAGAAGGCAAAAGACAGGTGGTGTCTTCCGCTAGAAATTCTTGAGCCTGATCATCAAATAGCAAACGGCACAACTGTCATTCTTTCTGAACTTTCTAAATCGTTTACCTTTGAAGAAGTGGAAAAAAAATTAATAGAAGGGGTTCCACTTAAAGCCCCAGATTTTACAGTGTATTTAAATAATCGCCGGCTTTTACCAAGAAGCCTTGTTGGCCAAAGGATTCCTATCATGGAAGGCTGCAAATACGGGCTTGTCTCAGGAGAGATTGTCATCACTCCCAGCTCGATGGCTTTGTTAAAAGATTTGGGTATCGATGTAAAAGTAAAGGCAGTTACTATAAAAAGGGAACTCTTCGGAATGGAAACCTGGGGAAAAGTTATAGCCAGAGTAAAAGGGGAAATTAACGCAGATTTTCTTCCGATAACCAGCGACCGTTCAAATTTCGTCATTGATTCAGATGAATACCAAGAATTCCTCAAAATTATGAAAAAGCTTGTAGATATTATCAAAAAAACTTTGGGAAAGGAGGCTGATCGGAGGGAAGACCGAAGAGCCAGCCGTGTAGTAAAAGAAGCTTTGCAAAGAATTCATAAATCATTAGCCCGAAATCCGGAATTATCACCATTCGGTCCTATTCCTTACGGTGAAGAAGGAGGGATAGGAGGAGGTGCTGTAGCTGAAGGGGAAAAGAAAAAAGCTGAAAATGAATCTGAAATTAGACCGCAAAAAAAAGAGACCAAACAAAAACCAAAAACCAAAAGGCAACATCATCCTCTCGTGAAAAAAATCACCCCTAATGCCATTGTGCGCAGGATGAGGATGGGAGATAGCAGCGTCTCTGTCTGTCTTGATTTTTTTGGGGAATCAGGGCCAGAGTGCTTTTCTGAAGGGAATGTTATTTACATCAACCGGGACCATCCTCTCTTCAAGAGAGAGTCAAAGAAAGCTGCTACCTATACCATGTACTTAGCACGCCTTTTGACACAAGAGATCTCTTTGATGAAAGAGACGCGAAGCCCCCGCCTTGCTTTCAGCCGCCAGAGTAAACTTCTCAAAGACGCCTTTGCAGAAGAATAAAAAGCAAAATAAAACTAAAGTCTAAAATTGCCAACAAATATATTTAATATTATAGTTTATCTACAATTATTGTGAAGTTAAACTACGTTTATTATTGAAATCTTATATTCCAAATAAGCTTTTACTTTTCAAGCTAATATGGCCACGAGAAGAAATTATAATGTGATCTAGCGGAGTAATGTCAACGGCTTTGCATGCTGAAATAAGCCTTTTGGTTATATCAATATCAAACTGGCTTGGTTTTTTGCTTCTAGAGAAAATAGTTTTTTACTTAGTGCCATTTAATTATAATTTCCCCCGATGCAAGAAAAATCGTCAGAAGTCTTGTCCAAAGGCACAAATCTGATATAATTAGAAACCAATCATGCTTGAATTCAAAAATTATTTAAAAGAAAAAATTCACAAACTGCTGAAAGCAAAATACAATCTTGATCTCTCAGAGCTTGAAATAAGCTATACTCCCCAGCAAAAAATGGGTGACTTGGCCCTGACCTTCCCTTTCCAACTGGCTAAAAAAATGAAAAAAGAGCCAAGAAAGCTCGCCCTGGAAATCATTCCCCTACTTTCTCCTCTTGAAGGAGTGGAAAAAATCGAAGCAGCAGGGCCTGGCTATATCAACCTTTTCCTGGAGCGAGAAAAATTCTTTTCTGGCCAGCTTCACTCAATAGGGCAAACATCTCTCTCACCCGAGGAAGAAAAGATCATAATCGAGCACACCAACATCAACCCCAACAAAGCAGCCCACATAGGCCATCTAAGGAACGCCTGTCTCGGCGACACCCTGGGTCGCTGTCTTAAATACAAAGGAGAAAATGTCGAGATTCAAAATTACATAGACGACACTGGAGTCCAGGTGGCAGATGTTGTCTTCGGCTTCATGGAGCTTGAGAAAAAGAGCCTGTCCCAGATCAAAAAAATAAAGGAAAAATTTGATTACTACTGCTGGGATCTTTATGTGCGCGTCTCTTCTTATCTAGAGAATAATCCCCAGGCAGAGACAAGAAAATCTGAAATTCTAAAAAAAATAGAGGAAGGCAAAAATCCTGAACACGAGACAGCTCATTATATCTCCCGCCGAATAATAAAAGCCCATCTTCAGACAATGGGAAGAATCGGAGTCGGATATGACCTCCTCCCCTGCGAAAGCAGCATACTCCATCTTAAGTTCTGGGAAAAAGCTTTCTCGCTCTTAAAGGAAAAAAAGGCTATTTCCTTCGTAAAGAGCGGGGAAAACAAAGGCTGTTGGGTGATGCACCTTGAGGAAGAGTCTGAAAAGGAAAAGATCATAGTCCGCTCTGACGGGACAGTAACCTATGTCGGGAAGGATATTGCCTATCAACTCTGGAAATTCGGTCTTCTGGAAGAAGATTTTTATTATGAACCTTTTATCAAAGAGGATGGCAAGATTGTCTGGATAAGTTCTACAACGCCAGAGCAGGAATCTCCTTCATTCGGAAAAGGAAGTCAGGTCTATAATGTTATAGATACAAGACAGGCCTATCTGCAGAAAATTGTCGTTCAGGGCCTCAAATCTCTGAAATTTCTCGCTCAAGCTAAAAAATCCATCCATTTCTCTTACGAAATGGTTGCCCTTTCTCCAAAAAGCCTGAAAGAGCTCAATCTGAGTGTTTCAGAAGAAGACAAGGAAAAGGATTTCCTTGAAGTCTCCGGGAGAAAAGGGTTGGGTGTGAAAGCCGATGATCTGCTGGACAGACTGGAAGAAAAGGCTTTAGCTGAGGTGGAGAAAAGAAATCCAGAGCTTTCGGAAAACCTGAAAAAAGATACAGCTCACAAGATAGCCAGCGGAGCGCTCCGCTACTTTATGCTCAAATTCGCCCTAAATTCTCTCATCGTTTTTGACTTCGAAGAAGCCCTTAGTTTTGAGGGAGAAACAGGCCCTTATCTTCAGTACACTTTAGTCAGGATCAACAGCATCTTCCGCAAGCTGAAGGAAAGAGAAGGTTTTGAGGAGAAGGATCTCCAGACCCTTCTTTCTTCAGAGAGGATTCCGTTGGAAAAGCTTTCTGAATCAGAGCCGGCTGATTTCTGGGATCTAGTTCGCTATGCTTCCCAGTTTGAAGAAGAGGTTCTCCATTCCATCCGTTCTCTGGAATTCTCGCATTTAGCTAAGTTCTCTTTTAATCTATGCCAGAAGTTTAACGCTTACTACCACCTTTATTCTATCTTGGCTGAAGAGAATAAAGAGATAAAACAAATTCGTATCCTAACCATCTATTACATCAGAGAAGTGCTCAAGCGCGCTCTTTCTCTCATGGGCATCCCGCAACCAGAACTGATGTAAATGAGTTAGTAATAAATGAGGCTAACTTGAATGTAGGGGTTTGATTCATCAAACCCACACTTAATAATTAACCAAAAAGATACGAAAAGAAATATTTAAACGGAGAAGGAGATACGGTTCATATGTAGGGGCTTGATTTATCAAGCCCACCTTTTTTATTTTGTTGGGTCATGATTCATCAAACCCACCTTGAATAAACCGCATGAAAAAAAATGTCATTGCGAGCGACCGAAGGGAGCGCGGCAATCTCATAGGAAAAATCGTCATTGCGAGCGACCGAAGGGAGCGCGGCAATCTCAACCATTTTTATGGAATTGCTTCGCCCATGCAGGGCTCGCAATGACAAGCGAAGGAATCTTCTTCGTTTCTCGCAATGACAAATGTAACTGCGCTCCTCGCAAGGAGGGAGTAGAAAATGATTGAAGTTGAAAATCTGACCAAAAAATACGGGGATCTGGTAGCCGTTAAAAACTTAAATTTTAAAGTTGAAAAGGGAAAAATTTGGGGGCTTCTCGGCCCAAATGCTGCTGGAAAAACAACAACCATGAGAATTCTCACGGGCTATTTGCCTGCCACTGACGGAAAAGCATCTGTTGCTAACTATGATGTCTTTGAGAAACCCAATGATGTCAAAAAAATTACTGGCTACCTCCCTGAGAATGTCCCCCTTTACCCTGAAATGACGGTTCATTCCTACCTGAGTTTTGTCTCAGAAATCAAACAAATCCCCGCATCCAAAAGAAAAGAAGCTGTGGAGAAAGCCGTAGAAATAAGCGGCTTAGAAACAGTGCGAAAGAGGCTCATCAAGAATATTTCTCGGGGATTCAAGCAGAGAGTGGGTATCGCTCAAGCCCTTATCCATAACCCTCAAGTGCTTGTCTTAGACGAGCCAACTGCTGGCCTTGACCCGGCCCAGATAATAGAAATAAGAAAGCTCATAAAATCCCTCAAAGGAGAACAAACCATCCTCCTCTCGACTCATATCCTTGCTGAAGTGACTCAGACATGCGATGGAGTTGTCATCATCAATGAAGGCAATCTCATGGCTTCAGGCTCTCTGGAAGAGCTCACCGCTTCCTTCAAGGAAAAGGAAGGAGTCGTTATTAAACTCAAAAAGGAAGGAAAAGATGTCCTTTCGCTCCTGCAGAAAATTCATGGCGTCGACAAAGTCAGCCATGCAGATGACGAGTTTAAGATAGAATGGACCAAAGGAAAAGACATGAGGGATGAAATCACAAAGCTCATCGTTGATAAAGAATTAGGCCTTATCGAAATGAGGCCTCTCGCCATGAATATCGAAGACCTCTATCTTAAAGTTATTTCAGGAGGTGTCGCACAATGAAAAACATATGGGCTATCTGCAAGAAAGAAATAAAAACCTACTTCACCTCCCCTATCGCCTATGTGGCTATAACTGTGTTTCTGGTTCTGATAGGATTTTTCTTTTACAGTCTCATCTGGTGGTTTAATTCCCAATCTCTTCAAATGGCACAAAATCCATCTTATTATCAGCAACTCAACATAAACCAGATGGTTTACTCTCCCCTCTTTCACAATATGAGCATTATCCTCCTCCTCATGGTACCTCTCCTCACCATGCGCCTTTTCTCAGAAGAAAAGAGAAGACAGACTGATGAGTTGCTCTTCACCTCTCCTATTTCCGTTAACCAGATAATCCTTGGAAAATATTTTGCCTCTCTTTTTGTCCTGCTGGTAATGCTCTTTTTGACTGGAATCCTTTCCATTTTTGTTTTTGCTTACGGAAACCCAGAGCCTGTCCCCGTTCTGAACGGCTATCTCGGTCTTTTCCTCGCGGGAGCAGCCTTTATATCAGCAGGAATTTTCTTCTCTTCTCTTACCGAAAACCAGATTGTCTCGGCAATCCTGACTTTCGGCACCCTTCTTCTCTTCTGGATTCTGAACTGGGCTTCTTACTCAGCAGGAGGGATATGGAAGAGTGTCCTCAATTATCTTTCCTTTTTTCAGCACTTTGATGACATGACACGAGGAATTCTGGATACAACCGATCTCGTCTATTACCTCAGCTTTATCTTCCTCGGTCTTTTTCTAACTCATTCTGTCATCCAATCCAGAAGGTGGAGGTAAAAAATGGAAAAAATCAAGCAATACCTGAATTACATAGCCTTAGCCCTGATATTCCTATCCCTGGTCTCCTTTAGAATCTGGCCTTATAAAAAAACAATCGCCCTCGTCTTAGGACTTTTAGGAGTAGCCGCCTTAGCAGCATACATCATCCTCAATCTTTCTGTTCTCAAACAAAGCTTTAAGCGAAAATCATTCATCTATTCCGGCAACTTGATTTTTATAGTTGTCCTTGTTCTCGCTATTCTGGTTCTCATCAATTATTTCTTTTCCCGCCACCACCACAGGTTTGACTTTACCGAAGCTAAACTTCACAGCCTCTCTGACCAATCCATAAAAGTCTTGGAAAATTTGAAAGATGAGGTTAGTGCCTTATGTTTCTTCCGTGAAGGAAACATCAGCCAGGCTAAAATGGAAAGCCTGTTGAAAATCTACAATTATCATTCCAAAAAAATTAAGTATGAATTTATCGATCCTGACAAAAATCCAGGCATGATCAAAAGATATGACGTAACACAAGACGGAACAACCATCCTTGAGAGCGGAGATAAAGAAAGCCGCATCACTTCCACAGATGAAGACGATATCACCAACGCCATCATCAAAATCTCAAGAGAAAAGAAAAAAGTGCTCTATTTTCTCGAAGGCCACGGCGAGGCAAGCATCGAAGTAAGTGAGGAGAAAGGCTATACTTTAGCTAAAGAAGAGTTGGAAAAACTAGCTTACGAAGTAAAAAAGCTGACTCTAGCTCTCTCTGATACTTTTCCCCAAGATTGCTCTCTCCTCGTTATTCCCGGCGCTGAAAAGGACTTCTTTCCCAACGAACTGGAAACAATCCGAAACTACATAAGCGAGGGAGGCAGAGTCTTTTTAATGGTCGATCCGGAAACTGCTCCAGGTCTTAAATCCTTCCTCACAGAATACGGGATTCAACTCGAAGATGACCTGATCGTGGATACTGTATCTCGCCTCATGGGGGGAGATTATTTCATGCCCATGGTGAGTGAGTATGAATACCACGAAATCACGAGTAAATTCCGGTATGCAACCTTCTTCCCCTTTGCCCGCTCGGTGACTGTTGCTGAGGAAAAGCCAGAGGGAATCTCGGTAGACGTTCTGGCCAAAACAAGCCCCAACTCCTGGTCAGAAAGACAGCTCAAAGAGACGCAGGTGACGTTCAATAAAGACAAAGATAAAGAAGGGCCCATCTCTATTGCGGCAGTGGTAACCGTTGAGCCGAAGGAAGAAGCAAAGCAAGAACCTAAGGAAGAAAAAAAGACGGAAGAAGGAGATAAGAAAGAGACAGAAGCTAAAGAAGAAAAACAAACAGAAGAAGCCGAGAAGATAAAACAAGAAGGACGCTTGGCAGTTTTCGGTGATTCAGATTTCGCCACTAACCGCTATTTTAACTTTTCAGGCAACGGAAATTTCTTCCTGAATACAGTAAATTGGCTGACTGAAGAAGCAGATCTTATTTCCATACAGCCCAAAACTTCCTCTCCCCGGACGATTCACATGACTGCTACCCAGGGAAGAATGCTCTTCTTCGTTTCTCTCATCATTCTACCCCTTATTGTTCTTGTCACAGGAATTTCAGTTTGGGTAAGGAGAAGGTCCCTTTGAAATTCAAAACCACCATCATACTCTTTGCGGTTTTCCTCGTTCTCCTGACTCTTGTCTTACTCTTCGAATACAAAGGCAAAGGTGAAAAGGATGAGGAAGAGAAACTCCTCGCCCTTTCTTCAGATAATGTCCAGAAGGTCACCTTCAAAAAAGAGGATGAAACCATTACCTTCCAGAAAGATGAAGAAGGTGAATGGCTGATCACAGAACCTATCGAAGCAAAAGCGGATAAGTATGAAGTTGACCGCCTTGCCGATGATTTCTCAGGCCTCAGAATAGAGAGAGTGGTGGAGGAAGTGCCAGAGGAGATTGAAAAATATGGAATTCCTCAAAAGGAGATAAGTCTCTGGTTTAAAGACAAAGATAAGCCAATAAAAATCCTCATCGGCATGGAAAATCCTCTGGGCAGCACTTTTTTTGCCAAAAGGGAAGATGAAACAAAAGTTGTCCTCATCCCCAGCAGTCTTAAAAGTCTGATGGAGAAAAGTCTCTTTGATTTTCGCGAGAAAAATATCTTTAAGTTTGAGACAGATGATGTAAAAAGTGTAAAACTCCGTGCAAAAAAAACTCAATGGGAAGCCTCAAAAAAAGAAGAGGAATGGTTCTTTAAAAATCCTGTCAATGCTCTTGCCCAATCAAGCAAAATCGATAATATCCTTTCCTCTCTCTCTAGCCTGAAAGCCAAAGAGTTTGTCTCAGAAGAAAAGAAAAAGGATGATGTAAAAAAATACGGTCTTGACCGCCCTGAATATGAAATCACCCTGGGTATGCCTCTTGAAAACCAGGAAATGACATTTTCCCTCCATAAAGAAGAGGATAAACTTTATGCCACCACTTCCCTCTCTTCCAAAATTGTCGAAGTAGAAGATTCCCTCCTCTCCGATTTAGAAAAAGAGGCAGAGGAATTAAGAGAAAAAAAAGTTGCCAATTTCTACAGTTGGGAAGCAAACCGCCTTCATCTGAAGATAGGAGAGATAGATTGGGAGCTTGTAAAAGATAAGGAGGATAACTGGCACTTTGAATCTCCCCTAAAAGAAGAAGCTGATAAGAGTAAAATCCAGACATTTATCCGCAAAATAGAAAGCCTTGAAGCCACAGAATTCATCGATCCTCCCTTGAGCTTGAAGGACTACGGCCTGGACAACCCTAACGCCGAAGTCAAAATTTGGATAGAGAAAGATGAGGATAAAGAAAATGCCAAAGAAATCACTGTTCTAATCGGTTCTGCTGACAAAGAATCAAAAAATGTCGTAATAAAAAACGCAAGATTTGACTATCTTTTCAGAGTAGATTCAGCCTTCCTCGAAGAATTTCCCCATGCCATCAAAGATTGGAAGCCAGAGAAAGAGGAAGGGAAAGAGGAAAAGAAAGAAAAAGAAAAACCATAAAGAGCTTTTTGATCTGATGGCTTCAACTCTTTAAGTCATAAATTCTCTTTTTTCCCAGATAGGAAAAAAATCCCTTTATTTTCTTCATAACAATCATCCATGGAGAAGACATAATCCTTCGCTTCATCATAACTCGTATCTAGAGAGGATTTAGACCATGACAAAACCGGAAATTATTGCGTGGCACAAAACCGGAAGTATTTGCATGGCATTGACAATAGATAGTAAGGGAGCGTGGCGATTTTCAATGACAATGTGAGGCGAATATCTTTTGACAATTCCGCCTAATTATTAGATAAAGGATAAATATTAGATAAAAGCAAATGGTTTTACATCTAATGGGTACAGAATGGCATTAGTCAAGGTAGGACTTCTAACCATCGGCCAGTCTCCCAGGGAAGACGTGGTGCCTGAAATGGATCCCTTTTTTCTTCCTCAAATACAAATTCTGGAAAAAGGATTGCTGGATGATCTCAGCCCTGAGTAAATCAGACGCTTAAAGCCTAAAACTGGGGAAATACCGTTAGTCACTCGTTTAAGGAAAGGCAGTTCGGTTCAACTTAGCGAGAAGAAAATAAGCTCTCTCCTGCCTGAAGCTATTAATTCAATGAAAACGAAAATGAAGGTGAAGATGGTGGGAGTGCTCTGCACCCATGATTTTCAAAAGACAGAATTTCCCCCATCGGTCATTTTCCCTTTTAATTCTCTGAAGTTTTTAATCACTCGTATAATAAATGTAGAGTGCCTTGGAGTAGTTGTTCCCTTGGAAGGTCAAATTGATGCGGCCAAGAAAAAGTGGAAAAAAGACAAAGTTATTGTGGAAGTTAAATCTCCCTATGCCAGGGGAAAAAGCTGGAAAGAAATAGCCCCAAATTTTTCTCGAAAAAAAGTAGAAATAGTAATCCTTGATTGTATTGGATATAAAATAAAGGATAAGAGGGCACTACAAAAATTATTGTCCGTTCCTGTCCTCTTGCCCAGAGTCGTTCTTGCTTTTGCCATCGATCAGCACGTCTAATTTTAGCTTTGACAGGAAAAGCATGTTATATTACGCTTATCAAAGTATGAGAAAACATCTATTATTAATACAAACGTAATTATTCCAGTGTCATCGCGAGGAGCGAAGAAGATTCCTTCGCTTTGCTCGGAACAGGCTGTGCGATCTCGTAAAAAAAGGTAGAGATTGCCGCACTTCGCTCGCAACGACGGATTGCCACGCCCTTTCAGGGCTCGCAATGACATTGTAAAAATATATATTGCGTTTATATTAGTACAATTGGGTTGGGTAAAAATACCTTAAGTTCAGAATAAAAAATGATCGGCCAAACTATCTCCCACTACAAAATAATTGAAAAACTCGGCGAAGGCGGCATGGGCGTCGTCTATAAAGCCGAGGATACAAAACTCAAACGCACTGTCACCTTAAAATTCATAAGAACGCAAACCATGGAAGCAGCGGAAGAAAAAACGCGTTTTGTGCGTGAGGCGCAGGCTGCCGCGGCATTGGATCACCCCAACATCTGTACCATCTACGAAATTGATGAAGTCGAAGGAAAAACCTTCATAGCCATGGCTTATATCAAAGGTCAAAGTTTGAATGACAAGGTCAAATCAGCTCCTCTGAGACTGGAAGAAGCCCTGGATATCGGCATGCAGGTCGCTCAGGGATTGCAGGAGGCTCACGAGAAAGGTGTCTTTCATCGAGATATCAAAGGCTCCAATATAATGGTGACTGACAAAGGCCAGGCCAAGATAATGGATTTTGGCATAGCCAAATTAGCTGGGGGAACAGAGATAACCAAGCCGGCAACTTTTATGGGGACAGTGGCCTACATGTCTCCTGAACAGGCTAGCGCAAAACCTCTGGATCACCGCACAGACATCTGGTCTCTGGGAGTTGTGTTGTACGAGATGCTTACCGGGCAAATTCCGTTCAAAGGGGTGCACGAACAGGTGATTTTGCATTCCATCCTTAATAAAAACCCCGAGCCCATTACGAGTTTGCGCAGCGGCGTTCCTCTGGAGCTTGAGGCAATCGTGAACAAATGCCTGGAGAAGGACTCTACCGAGCGGTATCAGACTTCCGCTGACCTGATTGCTGACCTGAAGCGCTTAAATCGAGATATGACTACAGGGAAAACTTCTATGGCCGCAGCAACAGCTACATATCCCACCCCAACAGCTACCCTACCCCGTCCTTTCCCGCAGCTTCTTCGCAGGATTGCCATCCCGGCTGGCGCAGTGATATTAGCCCTGATATTTTTGCTGGTGTTACCTCCAACCAGAAAAGTTGTGCAGAATTGGCTGGGCTTTGAGATAATTCCCGCAGAGAAGCGCCTTGCAATTCTTCCCTTAACAGTAGTGGGCGGCGATTCAGCCGAGCAGGCTTTTTGTGATGGTCTGATGGGATATCTGACCAGCAAACTCACCCAACTGGAACAGTTCCAAAGGCGGCTATTAGTACTGCCCTCTATTGATGTGCGTGAATTTGAAATCACAAGTCCCAGCGAAGCAGAGCGGGTATTCAGGATTACTCTGGCTGTAAAAGGAAGCTTTAAGCGCATCGGTGACATGTTTAGCTTGACTTTAAAGCTGGTTGATACAAAAACCCAGCGTGAACTGAAATCCCAGATTATGACTGATCATATTGCAAATATTTCTACTCTGCAGGAGGATGCTATCTTCAAACTGGTGGAGATGCTTGAAATAGAAATGCTGCCGCAAATCCACAGCATATTAACCTCCGGAGGCACTACTATACCCGGTGCTTACGAGTCTTACTTGCAGGGCCTTGGCTACATGGAGCGCAACGAAAGGGAGGAAAACCTCGAGACTACAATTAGCTTGTTCAAGCGGGCAATCGAGCAAGACCCCCACTTTGCCTTAGCTCACGCAGGATTAGGGAAAGCCTATTGGCGGAAGTACAAACTAACAAAAGATTCCGAATTGCTTGAAAAAGCCCGATCATCATGCAGCAGGGCAATTGAAATTAGTGACCGTTTGGCCTCAGCTCATGTCATACTCGGAATTATCCATAGAGAAGCAGGTGAATACGAGGACGCTATTAAAGAATTTCAGCAGGCATTGTTAGATGATCCTGTAAACTTCGGCACTCTGCTAGAATTAGCAGAGGTCTATGAAAATCTCGGAAGACTAGAAAAAGCGGAGGAGACCTATAAAGAAGCCATTAAATTAAAGCCTAGTTACTGGCACGGATACAGCCGATTAGGATATTTTTATTATATATACGGTCGTAACGTTGAGGCCGAAAAAATGTACCGCCGTTCTACTGAATTAATGACAGAAAATGTTCTCGATTATAATAACCTGATCGCTATCTATTATCTATTGGGCCGAAACGACCAGGCAGAGGCTATGTTCGAAAAATCCATCGCCATTAAACCTGGTTCAGATGCTTATTCAAATATGGGTCTGATATATTTTATGCAACGCCGCTATGCCGATGCTTTGGCTATGTACGAAGAGGCTATTGAGCTGAGAGTGGGAGAGGATACCCATGTAATTTGGGCGAACTTGGCTGATAGCTATCGTTATACGCCCGGATATTCAGAAAAAGCACCAGAAGCATATCAACATGCCATTCAGCTAGCTGAAAAAGAACTGGAAATTACCCCTGGAGATGCCCAGCTACGATCAAGCCTGGCTGTTTTCTATGCAAAGTCAGGAGAACCTAAAAAAGCGCTGGCTGAAATTTCCGAGGCTCGAAGAATGGCGCCAAATGATGTCCCGATTCTTCTCGATTGTGTCCTGGTCTTTGAAATTGTCAATCAACGTAATCAGGCAATTCAAGCCCTTCAAGAATATATCGAGCGCGGTGGCTCCATCAAGGAAGTTCGTGATCATCCTGATCTTTCTGGACTTCGGGCAGATTCTCGTTACCAAAAATTAGTCGAATGAGAGAGATCGCTTGAAACTGTGGGGGATTTGATTCGTTAAATCAGCAGTTTAATAATGAGATTGCCGCGCTCCCTTTGGTCGCTCGCAATGACATAGGATCAAATAACATGGGATTAAACAGCTTTGGGACAATACCAATGACAGGGGATCAAGCAGCTTGGGGACGACGCCAATGACAGGGGATTAAGCAGCTTGGGGACGACGCCAAATAATAAGGTAAGATATGGCAATTAATTTAAATTAAAAAACCGACCTTTGTCCTCATATTTTATGATGATAAAGGAAGGGAAAGGAGGGAAGATGGATAAACGTGAAAATCCAAAAACACACATTATTAAAATTACTGTGGATGATGATGGGGACTTTACTTATGACAATCCCTTAATTTGGGTTTATCCCGGGGATACTATCATCTGGGAATGTACAAACGACTGTCCTTTTGCCATTCATATTGGCTGGAACTCACCTCTTGAAAAAGGCCGTTTCCGATCAGTTAAAGGAGACAGAGTAAAAACTGTAGTTCCAGATGATGCACGACATGGTAACTATGAATATACTGTTGCCGTTTCCATTGAAGGGGATATCTGGACCGACGATCCTCCATTTATCGTCAAGCCGCCCAAACACTGAGGATAGGACACTACTAATACAAACGCAATTATTTCAGTGTCATCGCGAGGAGCGAAGAAGATTCCTTCGCTTTGCTCGGAACAGGCTGTGCGATCTCGTTAATTCATCTTAAGAGATTGCCACGCCCTTTCAGGGCTCGCAATGACATTGTAAAAATATATATTGCGTTTATATTAATCATCTGAAACCGGGCTTTATTTCTGGCTCGATAGCGACGAGGTATAGAGATACATAAATCATCTAATCATCTGAAACCGGGCTTTATTTCTGGCTCGATAGCCACGCGGCATAGAGATGCATCGATCTTCTAATCATCTAAAACTGGATTTTATTCCTGAAAGGAAAGGCTAAGAAGTTCTCTGGATGATGACCAGAGTCATATCATCCATTCGATCAGCACCTGCAGTGAATGAATCGAGTTCCTCATAAACTTTTTTCAGTATTTTAGAAGCCTTTAATTTAGGATGCTTCCGGAGCAGCTTTATGAGTCCTTTTTCGTCGAATTCTTTATTATCTTTGCTCCGACTTTCAGTGATTCCATCTGTATAAAGAACAGCCATTTCCCCAACGCTTACTGTGATTTTTTTTACTTCATAAGTACTAGAAGGAAACATTCCCAAGCATAAACCGCAGCTCTCCAAACGGGTGAATTTACCTTTTTTATCGATAATAAGGGGAGGATTATGACCAGCATTGATATATTTTAGCTCACCACTTTCTTTGTTTAGCTCGCAAAAGAAAAAAGTTATAAAACCATTTGGGGCAGAACTGCGGTGGACAAAATTATTCAGTTTAACAGCCATTTCCTCTATTTTGTATCCAGAGTAAACCTCTGATTGAAGAGCCGCCCTTAATGAAGCCATTAAGAGGGAAGCACCAACCCCTTTCCCGGAAACATCAGCAACAACAATACCCAAGTGAGAAGGGTCGATGTCGATAAAATCATAATAATCTCCGCCAACTTGATAACAGGGAATATTATAGCCAACAATTTCAAACTTTTTGCATGGAGGATTATCTTTAGGAAGAAAGTCTTCTTGAATCTTGGCAGCTAAGGCAAGCTCTTTTTTCATCTTTTCTATCTCGATGGTTTGATCCTCAATCTTAGAATTTTCGATCTTGATTGCAGCCAAATTAGACAAAAGAGTCAAAAGCTTGAGATCTTCATCCGTGAACTGCTCAAGGTTCGATATCCGGTCTGAATAGATGATTCCTATGATTTCCCTGTTATTCCATAAAGGAACACACATTGCCGAATGGATATTGAATTTAATAATGCTTTCCATGGCTTTGAAACGAGTGTCAGCCATGGCATCAGAAGTTAGGATTGAGGAATTCTTATCAACAGCCATATTTATAATACTCTGGCTTACCAGAATCTTTTGATCCTTAAGGTTCTTATCGTTGACACGAACCACTTTGGGAATGAATTGAGCAGGATTGCCTTCTCTTAACATCAGAATCCCTCTGTCCATAGGGAGATTTGCACAAATCAGATCCATGATGTTATCCAAGAGTTCGCTTATAGGCTGATGAAGAAGAAGGGCTTTACTAACTTCACTCATTATATAGAAAGCTCTATGCTCCGTTCTGACCTTTTCCAAATCCATAGGTGCCAGGCTGGCTTTCATAGTTGTATCAATTTCTGTCTTTGTTAAAAGTTCTTCAACGTGCATTATGGTATTTACATTTACCGAGGAAGTGGGCTCCTCCGTCATTTCTACATGCGTGGGAATTTCCTTATCAAAGACAATCCTCGTTGACCCAACAAGGACTTCATCTCCTTTTTTAAGTTCGACCTCGGCTTTAATCTTTTTGCCGTTTAGGAAGGTTCCGTTCTTGCTGCCATTATCCCGAACTGCCCAACCCTCTTCCGAAGGATAGATGTAAGCATGCTGCCCTGAACAGAATGGGTCAGGAATGTTGATGTCATTATCAGCAGAGCGGCCAATAGATATTCTATCTTTTTTAAGAGGAATGGAGTAATCCTCTCCTTTTTTTTGATAAACATATAGTTTGGCCATCTTAATCTTCGCTTTTAATTATAAAACTAATAAGTGAATTATTTCAAGGAAATTCAGCCTCTTGTGGGGTCAGAAAGTTCCATTTTCTCCAAGATCTTGAGCATTTTTCTGCCTTTCTTAACTTTATCTTCAAAAGGAATATCCTCGATCAAAGGCAGGAAAACTTCCATTATTTCTTTCCTTACAATGTTGTCCAGAAGTTCTATAGAATAGTCTATTGCTTTTTTTGTTCCAGTAGTAATATTTTGATAAGCTTTGATGATATCTTCCCGGGGATAGATGAGACTTAGCAATTCAAAAATATTCTTGAGAGATCGAGCTAAATTATTCTCTAAATCTTTGGCCAAGAACTCTTTTTTCTTACTGGCTTTTAAGTCATGAATTTCCTTCAAAATCATGTAAGATTCTTTTATTTCCCGTATTATTTGAGGGACTACAATCTGTTTTCGGAAATGAATTTGAGGTTTTTTTGATTTCATCTTATACATAGCGCTGACGATTTCAGATTCCACATCCCTGCTTTCTTTCCTTAATTCCAAGGCTAATACCTCTGCTGCTCTTTGAGCGCCTGTTTGAGCCAAGATGTCCGGTATGGCCTTCCGCAATCGCGTATCTTCACTCGGATCCCCCAAATAATCTTTTAATGTGCCTATAATCTTAGCTCCATATTCTGCTAAAGCTTTATTGGCAGCGCTCTGGAGGGAGTGATTTTTTAAATTTTGAATTATAAAAGGCACAAACTCCCTCTTTTTAAGCTTTCCAGCGCTCTCAAGAGCATAACTGACTACTTCTGGCGATTTATCCCTGAGCAGTTTACTTAGATTATGGATGACGGAGGGAGTTGGCTCCATCATTCCCATAATTTTGGCTGCCTCCATCCTGGAAACTTCTTCCTCATTACCTTCCTCACTCACTATTTTATCGAGATGGCCTTTCATCAGTTCTTGATAAATATTCAGGGACATGACTTCCTTTACCTGGACATCAAGACTTTCCTCATCGAGAGAATCTTCGGTTTCCGGGATTAACACCTCACCGTCTACTTCAAAAAGGGAATCCATGGAACTCGCTCTTACTTCATCAGATTTATATGAAATTATTTTTTTCAGTTTAGAGCTCAACTTTTCCTTTTTTACAAGGTCAAAAAGATTCATTGCATACAGAACCGAACTCCTTTTTTTGCTCTCAAGGGTGTCGAAAACCAACTTTGTCATATCAATATCAATCTTTTCTGCAACAAATTTGTCAGCATCCTGCCATTTTATCTCAAGGTTTCTTTTCACAATATTCACATATTCCTTGGTAATCAAGAGATTGAGAATAATCCAGATAAAGATAAATATGATGGCGATAATGCTTATATATTTTATCTCAAAGCTCAAAGCTGAAAAAAACAAAAGAATCAGAAGAGCTGCAATGCCTTTAGCAAACTTATTGACGAACATATCAATGAATACTTTTGCTTTGTACTTGATCTCGGGAGGGATCGGGATGTAGAGCAGTTCCCTGACAGATTGATTGAGTGAGTGAGCAAGACTCTTATCAGTTCCCTTGATGATGAGAGCCCAGTAAATCAGAGCAAAAGGGAAAATAAAAATTGCACCAGAGAAGACCAGCAAAAAGAATGGGGCAACTAAAAGAGCAGCCCGGATTCCAAAATTTTTCAAGATGCGGTTGGTTGAGAAAACATGAAGCAGATTAGAAAAAACAAGAAATACGGTAAAAAACATCCCGAGAAAAGCAGTCCTCGCATCCTTGTTCGGATAGGCATCTTCGACGAAATAATTGAACTGAAAATCAATCAAAGTTGTAACAATAATGGCCGCAGCCATAATCCCGGTCAAGAGGATTAAATGCCGGTTTTTTCTCAACAAGCTAAAGCTCTTGCCGTATCCAATTTTTGGCTTCTTCCGCACTTCGGATGGCTTAGCCTCTTCTTTTTTTTCGCTTTGAATGATTCTATGAACATGATTGACTATTACGAGACAAAGGCCAAGCATAAAAGGGCAAATTAAAAGAAGGTTTTCGGTTCCGACTATTTTAGACAGTGAAGCAAGGAGAGCTCCTGCAACTCCACCTAAAAGTCCTCCGCTCACTAAAAAGCCAATCAGCCTTTTTGCTTGACGAGGATTATAAATATCATTGATTAGTATCCAGAACTGGGTGACCGAGGTAACCAAGAATATATCTGCCCAAAACCAGAATACCATAGAAATCCAATTCCAATATGCAAGAGGCAACCAATTCCTTCCTTGAGTGAAAAGCAACCAGAAAACTAAAAGACTCGTAATGAAAAAAACCAGGCTGATAGATATGTATACGTGTCTCTTCATAACACGCAGCAGCCTGGAGTTTAAAGTGACAAAAAATCCTATCAGGATGGCTGTCAAAAGATAAGCATAAGGGAGTCTCCTGGATGAAAGCTTCTCCAGGAAATCGGAAATCTTGACCAGTTTGATGATGTAGGCAGAAGAAGTGATCATGAAAAAATAAAAAAACAGAAGCACAGAGGTAGAGCTTTCCTCGGGTCTTACATCAGCAAATCGTGATAAAATTTTATGAAGCGAGTTCTTGGCCATGAAATTCTTTACATTTTAGGAAAAGTCTTCAGAAGTATACGGCATCTTTTCACCCTTTCCTCGAGGGGAAGGTCTTCAATAAGCGGAAAAACTACATCTCTAATTTCTTTAGGCAATATGTTATCAAGAAGTTCAACAGCATAATCCACAGAATCCTTTGTTGCGGTTCTTATATTCTGGAAGGCTCTAAAAATATCTTCATGAGCGTAAATGAGCCCCAATAATTTAAAAATATTCATCATGTAAGCGGCCAGATTCTCTGATAATTGTTCGCTTATCTTCACTTTTTTAGCTTTAGATTTTGCATCGTAAAATTTAATGAGAATTTGGTAGTATTTCTTTATTTCTTTGAATATTTTAGTCTTGATAATCTCTTCCTGGACCTGAATATCGGGCTTTCCAGAACGAATCCTATCCAAAGCATCGATGAGCTCAGGATCCATATCTTCATTATCTTCTGCTAATTCCCAAGCTAAGAAATCCGCAGAATCTTGAGTAGGAATGCGAGCTAAAACTGAAGCCACTTTTTTCCGCAGTCCAACATCCTCGTCAGAATCTCCTAAATAATCTGAAAGAGTCCCAACAATTCTTTCCCCGTATTTTTCAAGGGCGGCACAGGCATCTTCCCTGGTTAAAGGATTATGCAACTTATAGATTAAGGCGGGAACATGCTCTCTTCTCTTTAGCCTTGCCGCGCTTTCAATAGCGTATTTACTCACTTCTGGCGATTCATCTTCAAGAAGTTCCTCGAGTTTCTGAGCGAGAGGAGAATGAGATTCCATTAATCCTATAGCCTTGGCCACTTCCATCTTTGATGTCTCAGTGTCTTCAGTCTTATCAACCAGGATTTTATCAACGTATCCCTTCATCACCTCTTGATAAACATCCAGGGACATTATCTCTTTAACCTCTTTTCCCAGGACTTCTTCACTTAACATATCATCCGTTTCAGGAACTAAAGTTGTCTCCCCGGATTCAAAAAGACCCCCTAATGAAGAAACTTTCCTCTCATCCGCTTTATAAGAGATTAATTTTCTCACTTCAGGGGTGAGTTTATCTTGCTTAATCAAATCAAAGAGATGCATGGCATACAAAACTGAACTTCGATCCCTGCTATCTATGGTATCAAAGACTAATTTTGTATAATCCACATCCATCTTTTCTGCCACTATTTTATCCCCCCGATCCCACTTCATCTCCAATTTTTGTTTGACAGTATTGGTGTATTCCTTGCTTACCTTCAGATTAGCGAAAACCCACGCTACAATAAAAACAACAGCTATGATACTCACGATTTGAACTCTGTATTGCCACGGATCTGGAGGAAGGAAGATAAAGATCAAAAGTATTAATGCCCCTATGCCTTTGGCAAACCTGTTGAGAAACATATCGATAAATATTTTCGCTTTGTCCTTAAGCTCAGGTGAGACAGGAATATAAAGGAGCTCCCGCATGTACTGGTTAATAGAAAAAGAGAAGCTTTTATCGCTGGCTTTGATGGCGAGAGCAAATCCGAGAACGGGCCAAAAAGCAATCCCTCCAAAACAGAGGAGTAACATCAAGGGGAAGAGTAACAGAATGATACGAATGCCAAAGCTTTTAATGAGGTTACTGGTCATAAAAATAGAAATAAGAAAAGGAACA
>Ga0307380_10003672_pt1 | contig 21064 bp, 15 predicted proteins | sample UN3MG_FD_202239 | JGI IMG/M metagenome (GOLD analysis project Ga0307380, IMG submission 202239) | Soil microbial communities from Risofladan, Vaasa, Finland - UN-3 | ecosystem: Environmental > Terrestrial > Soil > Coastal area > Acid sulfate soil | place: Finland: Risofladan, Vaasa | collected... | reverse complement strand
TGGAGGGCGACGCCTAAGGTTGAGCTAGTGACTCAAATGAAGTCGTAACAAGGTAGCCGTTCGGGAACGAGCGGCTGGATCACCTCCTAACTGATCTGCACTAACTTATAATCAAATATTAAAACACAAAAAAGTAACGTGGTGTTGGATTCCTTTTTTACGGAAACCGAGGATGTCCTTATGTATACTAGTAGAGGAAAGGTTTAATGGGAAACCCTAAAAAATACACCACACGCTGTTTTCGATTCTTATGTATCGGTATAAGGTTGCATAATAGCGCGTAACCTGTCCAAAACACCCGACTTTAGGGCTGTGCGTCCCACAACGTTAATATATGTATATTCCTTCATTAGGATTAGTGGGTCGGCTTTTTTTTAAGCCGACCCACTCATTTTAGACCAACATTACTTTTTTATTTTTTTCTGAAATAGGCGCATATAGCACATATAGCAGCAGCAGATAGAATAAACCCAATAAAATCATTTGTACCATTTGGTGGACTTTTTGGGGCAACCGTTGGCCCTGCAACTAATAAAGTTAATTCCTCATTTGGTTGATCTAACGCCACAATGTCCGCGTTTATTATTTCAGCTCTAACATGGGCTGGATGCAACCTTTTATTGTTTACTTTTTCTTTGTGGTGAGCAAAACCCAGACCAGTTCGTAAGCCCTTCATTGTTCCCCCGACGCTCAGTTGACTTTTTGTAACAGCTGATTTACATGAGAACGTTCCATTCAGTGGTGTTAAGATTTCAAAGTCAAGACCAGTAGCCGGTAAATGTAAACCTTCTGTTACTGCTTTATGCAGGGGTAGCCCAAGGTTTACACCTTGATAAAGCCCGCGATCAGTTTGGGCTACCTTGTATTTAATAGCTGTTTCACCACGGTATAAGCCAATATTTGCACAATATCCTTTTTCACGAATTGAGCGCGGTAACCTACCCTCGACGTTAAGTCGTAAATTTACACGGGGAGTCAAGTTTGCGTCAATTCGACTTTCAGCTCGTAATTGAATTTGAACATTTGAAATCGGAATATTGTAACCAAGATCCAAGATTCCACCTGAATGTGCTAACTCAAGACCTTGGTGCTGCCCCAACTGTCTTTGGGCATTAGCTATCGCATGACCATGTACGGCTTGATTTTGCACTAATATATCTTGTAATTGCTGTAGCCGATTTTCACTCTGCGCGAGTTCTCCCACCAATGCGCTCCTTTGCTCGCTAATATTGCTAAGTGCAACAAGTATAGCGTTAAACTGGCGATGCCGCTCAGCAAATATGAGTTGATTATGCTCACGACGTTGGGTAACTCGCTCTTGGAGCCGTCCAATATCCCTCGTAACTAAATTAACGTGCTGTAGAAAAACCCGGAGTTGAACCCTTTCGCCACCCGGAGCGTTTCGAGGGAGAACCGCGATCGTTTGATCTAAAGTTAGATTTGTAAATGATCGTTCGCCGCCTAAAGAATGCATAAGAGCTGACCGGTGTCGCTCTAGTCTGGTAAAAAGAGAATTTTCGGCTTGCGTCAAGTTTTCATAACTTTGAATGTGCTCGTTTAATTCTGTAAGCCACTGCGCAGGCGCGGCAACTTCAGGTCGTTCCATAACAGATTTTGCCTCAAAATAAATATAATAAGTATATAGACTTTGCCCCTGAAAAAATAGCTTAAACCATTAAAGCGCATTAAACAATAAATGTTGTAATCGTTTTAAAAGCTTAAATTGTAAATTTTGGCTAAACGAAAGCAGGCGTACACTTGCGATGTGCGGCCGTTTCGGCGGCATAGACGGTGAGGATCTTCTTGGTGAAGCAGGCGACCCCCCCCCCAAAGCAGCGCATTGCCTGCTTCACTATCTTGCTGCTGTACCAGTACAGGTCTTGCTGTGGATCGACGGGATATCCCCGCCGTCCGTAATAATATTTTTCAGTACTGCCTAGAGCGGCTGCAAAGATATACATAGTAGACACGCCGCGTGATGTGCCAAGATGTCTTCTTCTCTACCTTCTACGCTCGTGTATATGTTTTGTATACACTCGCATGAATAGTATTATTTTAGTTTTCAATATAAGGGAACCCACCGCCCCCCCCTACCGTTTGTTTCACCACTCGCGGCACGCTAAGAAGCGGATTGCTGACGCAGACGTGCGGCGAAGAGCCGCACGTCTGCGTCAGCAACACGGTTTCGACCTCGCTCTTGCGCAGCTGCGCAAGAGCGATGAAACCATAAATGCGCTTTAGTCCAGTGGACGCATGCTTAATACAGGTTCGTTGTCACGGTCGATTCCTTTTTCGAAACCAGCTGCGGCTGCACGTGCACGACCAGCATGCCATAAATGACCTACGAAGAAGAAGAAACCAAGCACGAAGTGCGAGCAAGCTAACCAACTTCGCGGAGATACGAAGTTAACAGCGTTAATTTCTGTTGCTACACCACCTACAGAGTTTAACGAACCTAACGGTGCGTGTGTCATGTATTCAGCTGCACGACGTTCTTGCCATGGTTGAATATCATTTTTTAACTTGTTTAAGTCTAAACCGTTTGGTCCACGTAATGGCTCTAACCAAGGACCACGGAAATCCCAGAAACGCATTGTTTCACCACCGAAGATGATTTCACCTGTTGGTGAACGCATTAAATATTTACCAAGACCAGTTGGACCTTGTGCAGATGCAACGTTAGCACCTAGACGTTGGTCACGTACTAAGAAAGTAAATGCTTGTGATTGTGAAGCTTCAGGACCAGTTGGACCGAAGAATTCACTTGGGTATGCTGTGTTGTTAAACCAAGACATACAACATGCGATAAAAGCCATTAAAGATACAGATGCAATACTGTACGATAAATATGCTTCACCGGACCAAACGAAAGCACGACGTGCCCATGCCCACGGTTTTGTTAAGATGTGCCAAATACCACCGAAGATTAATGTTGTACCAATCCAGATGTGACCACCGATGATGTCTTCCATGTTATCAACACTTACGATCCAACCGTCACCACCAAATGGTGATTTTAGGATGTACCCAAAGATGATACCAGGGTTTACTGTTGGATTTGTAATAAGACGAACGTCACCACCACCTGGTGCCCACGTGTCGTATACACCACCGAAGTATAGAGCTTTCCAAACAAGAAGCCATGCTCCAATCCCTAGAATAATTAAATGAATTCCAAGAATTGTTGTCATTTTGTTTTTGTCCTTCCAAACATACCCAAAGAATGGGAATGACTCTTCTAGAGTTTCAGGGCCAATGAGTGAGTGGTATACACCACCAAAGCCTAGAACCGCTGACGAAATTAAGTGTAAAACACCAGATACGAAATACGGGAATGTATCAACAACTTCACCACCAGGACCTACACCGTAGCCTAATGTCGCTAAATGCGGTAAAAGGATAAGGCCTTGCTCGTACATTGGTTTTTCTGGTACGAAGTGCGCAACCTCAAAAAGGTTCATTGCACCAGCCCAGAAAACGATTAAACCAGCGTGAGCAACGTGGGCTCCTAATAACTTACCTGAAAGGTTAATTAAACGCGCGTTACCAGCCCACCAAGCAAATCCTGTTGATTCTTGGTCACGACCACCAACTACTAAACTACCATTAAAGAGCGTTTCCACGTGGTAATACCTCCTCAGGGAATACAAGTCGTTCGTGTGGTTGGTCTTGAGCAGCCATCCAAGAACGGATACCTTCGTTTAGAAGGATGTTTTTAGTGTAGAATGTTTCGAATTCTGGATCTTCGGCTGCACGGATTTCTTGTGATACGAAGTCATAAGCACGTAAGTTTAACGCTAAGCCTACAACACCAATCGCACTCATCCATAAACCAGTTACAGGTACGAATAACATAAAGAAGTGTAACCAACGTTTGTTAGCAAAAGCTACACCAAAGATTTGAGACCAAAAACGGTTTGCAGTAACCATTGAATATGTCTCTTCAGCTTGTGTCGGGTTAAACGCACGGAATGTGTTTGCACCGTCACCATCCTCAAATAATGTGTTCTCAACAGTTGCACCGTGAATCGCACATAGCAAGGCTGCACCAAGAACACCCGCAACACCCATCATGTGGAATGGGTTTAGTGTCCAGTTGTGGAAACCTTGGAAGAATAAAATGAAACGGAAGATTGCCGCAACACCAAAACTTGGTGCGAAGAACCATCCTGATTGACCTAATGGGTAGATTAAGAAAACCGAAACGAATACAGCAATTGGACCCGAGAATGCAATTGCGTTGTATGGGCGTAATTTTACTGAACGAGCTAGTTCAAATTGGCGTAGCATAAAGCCGATTAAAGCAAATGCACCGTGTAAAGCAACAAATGTCCAAAGTCCACCAAGTTGACACCAACGAGTGAAATCACCTTGTGCTTCCGGACCCCATAAGAATAATAATGAGTGGCCCATGCTGTTTGCTGGCGTAGACAGAGCAGCAGTTAAGAAGTTACAACCCTCAAGGTATGAGCTTGCTAACCCGTGAGTATACCAAGATGTAACAAATGTTGTTCCTGAGAACCAACCACCAAGTGAGAAGTACGCACATGGAAGAAGTAATAAACCAGACCAACCAACAAAAACAAAACGTTCACGGCGTAACCAGTCATCAACTTCGTCAAACCATGTACGTTTTTCCTGAGGTTTACCAATAGCTATTGTCATAGCGGGACTCTCCAAAATAAATAGAAAATATAAAAATTTTCAGTAAGATTTAATAAGTTTTTAGACGCTCGTCAAGCCAAAGCACAACGTTGGAATTAAAAAGTATTTTCTTTAAAAGTACTGTTAAAAACTTGGCATCCAGTTCACTGCTTTTTGGAGTACTAACCAAAAAAAGTTACGGGCCACAAAGCTGTACAATCTAAATTAGTTTAATTTTTACTAAACTTACGTAAATAACAACAGCTGTGGCAAGGAAAGCGCTTAAAAAACCAACATACCCAAGAATGGTAATCATAAAGAAATAAAAAAGATTACGATATCCAATATCAAATGCGGGTGTATATTACAAAGAGTTTGTAACACGGTCACCACGACGATATTGTAAATAAGCAGTAACGAACAATCCTGCCATTGTAACTGGAACTAAGCCTAATACGATGCCGGATAAAAGTGGTTCTACCATAAAACTCGTTAAAAAGAATTGTTTAAAAACAGCAAGATTCTGCTTCTTATATAATAGTCGATTCTATAGATAAAAAATAGTATTATAAGACGTGTTAAGCCCAAAAACTAACACAAGGTTTCGGGGGGGGCGGTGCTGCGGGATAGTAAGCATTCTCTTGGCAACCAAAAAAGCTCCCCGCAAAAACCTTAACTGAGTTTCATCTCTAACGGCACTTTCAAAAATTTTGCTAATTCCGCTGCTTGTAATTCAATTTCCTCAACGGGGCACGGAGCACCAACCCGCAAGAGGGGAATACTGCCCTTTTCTTTCACTAATAAATAAATAGCACGCTTGGGCGTTAACCCATCCTTAATATCGACACGAATTGCTTGGATACTCGAAATCGTATACGTTAAATCAATACGTCGATTTTTACCGGGAAAGCCTAAACGAAAAATACGAACGCAGTTTTCAAGCTTATTAAACTCGTTAAACCCAGAACCAATACACCAAAATAAGGTAAACCAGAGGTATAGGCCGAAAAATAAACCGATCACACCATAAAAAACCATGACAAGACCTTGCGGGAAAAATACAATCGTCGTGTGGTCAAAAAAGGATAATAAATCTCTTTGAAAGAAGCTTGATAATCCAGCTAAAATAAAACCAGCACCGCCTAATGTAATAACGGTTGCCCACCAAAAATTACTAAATGTACGACTACCCTGAATAACGTAGCGTCGGATGACCAGTTGTTGTGAAAAATTGTCTTGTCTCATATTAAAAATCAATTATGTCTTATGTTATAAAAATAAACCTCGAAGCATTGTGGTATATTCGCCAACAATGCAATAGGGTTTGAAGCACATTCCGCAGACGGGATCATCTGCGGAATGTGCTATTACTACCCTCCCAAGACTTTTTAAAATACAGTCTTTATATGTAGTTATACACTACGCGACTGGTGGCTCAGTTGGCTTTGTACCTTGTTGGTTTTCGGCTTTGGCTTCTTGGCGAGCCTGTTCTTTGGCTTCTGCTGCCTCGATCCACTGTAATTCCCACCACGCAATATAGTCCTCAAGCCATTCAGGCTCTTGGATCGGTTGTGCTCGCTCGAGAAGACTTTTATCCCCAAAGAGGGCTAACGGCACTTTTTTACTGAAAGGTTTTCGTGACTGTGGCCCCCACGAGCGCTCGTAGATTAACTCGGTATTCTCTTCAGTTAATACGAAATCTTCCTGTGGCCGCTGAGTCGGATACGGCGCAATTAACGGCGGTAATGCGTCATTCGTAATATCGTTACTTACAGCACCGTCAGATGCAAGCCCGCGCAATACTTCAAGATCTGCATAATCGGACATCTTAATTGGAACCGCTAAGTTTTCCTGTAAGCGTGTGCGCGTATAATCCGCAATAAACTCATTGATCGTGTCTTCGCGCAAGATTTTAAACTCTAAAATGTGCTTAACCGTGCGCTCAACTAGTGGACGATATTCCTGTAAAATACCCATTGCCGTGTCAAATGATGAGATCATTAACGACTGGAAAAGGTCATCACGGTCTACGTCATGCCAATCTGAGAATGTGATCGTTGGTCGTTTTGAGTTTTGATCAATCTCACCAGTTGGATCCCACTCAAGTAATTGGTCATCCCACGTTTTTCGTAGAGCTTCCCAGTTAATGGGAGATTCTTTCACGAATCTCACAAATGTTTCAAAATCCAACGGGGCGGCAATCCCTTGTTGATAGTGTAAATCTGGGGGAATCCAGAAGCGCGAACGCTCATAACGGAATGGCTGTCGTAGGTAATAATTATACCATTTGATATAATCTTGGGTTACTGCGTTTAGCTCAATACGAGAGATACGGGTCGCCCAATACGCTAATTGCTCATAGCGTTGATAAATAGTATGGCCTGGTGGGTAACTCTTCGTAGTGACATCCATTTGCGGTTTATCACGCTCTGAGTGTAGGCCCTTAAAGTCTTTCGTTCGAATATCCGCGATGTATTCAAGCGCGTCACGTGTCTCCCAATCAATCGGTTTATGGAAATTTTTTTGGTTATCGTTGACACGCAGACGAGTATTAACCGGTAATCGCTTATCGTCATATAAGTACCATTCAGCCACCATCGCATTCGCTAACTCAGCAGCATAAGCTAATTCGTCATAGCCAAGATCCGATTCCAGAAGAGACATTGTGTTTCTCATACGCTCATCTTGCAATGCTTGAGTATTTCCGTAGAGCATTAAAAACTCTGCGGCTTTACCAGCATGTAAACCAATCAGTCGTGTTTCCAGTTCGGCACGGCTTCGGTTATGCAAGAATAAATCACGAATACGATATTCGGGGTCAAACGGCTCAACTGCGAGTTTAACGTACGGTAGTGACGGGTGGGTTGGTAAAATATTTTGAAGAATGGCCTTACCGGCGTTATAATACGCAATTCGTAAGTAGAGATACGGGTCACGCGAACGCATCGTGCTTGGGTCTGGCAATGGGCGCGTTGCAATCATCTGAGCACCGCGCTTATGGCGCACCATAGTTTCAAGCCCATACTCGAGTGTTTCAAGTGTATGGACACTATTCTGCACAATTGCGCGAATCGCTGAGTGATTTACGGCTGTTGTAATGTTAGCAACCGATAATCCGCGTGTACGGTTTGCTAAGTAACCCCACGAGATATCTGGCGTTGCGCCCAACTTCGAACATGCTTGTTTAAAAATCGAGATACGACCGTTACGACCCGGCGGGAATAGTTCGATGATACGTTCTAGACGACCAGGGCGCGTCAATGCAAGGTCAAGAACCTCAAAACGGTTTGTGGCCCCAATTACAAAAACTTGCTCAAGAGGGTTTAGCCCGTCAATTTGGACTAAAAATTCGGTCAACGTCCCAACTTGGTGAATTTGCTGGCTAACCACTTCTTCTTTATATGCAAATAATTCATCAACTCGAGTCGGGTCGGCGCCCGGATACGGGTCATAGCTAAATGCCCGACGACGAGCGTCGCGTAAGTCTTCAACTGTATTTTTACCAAACACTTTGGTTAACACGCGCTGTTTTTCCGTAATTTTTGGAATAAACGGTTTGTGTCTTGGCATACAGGCAACACGGACATGCCCGTATAAGTCTAATTCCGGATTTGGGTATAAGTCCATTGGTTGTGCCATCACGCTCTCACGAGCCGCACCAAGGGCATCAATCTCATCAATAAATAAAATGGATGGGGCTAATTGGCGAGCACGATCAAAAGCAAAACCAAGTTGTTCGGCGGGAGTAAACATCTGATCCATTTCCAGATCAGCAAAATTACGTTTGTTGAACAACTCACCTGCTGTTTGCGTAACAACAGGGACATTCGCCTCACCTGCAAGAATTTGCACCATGTACGTTTTCCCGGTTCCTGGAGGACCAATCATTAATAGTCCTTTTGGCATAGATGTCCCCGATCGGCATTTATTGCGTAAATGCAACACAACTTCACAAACTTGTTGGAAAAGTCGACGATTTAAACCACCAGCACTCGTTTCAAATCGACGTGAGTTATCAGTACTCACGCGGAATGTGAACGGGCTCGCAATCCCAAGCTCAACAAATAGAGAACGTAGGCGTCGTCCACCAAAGTTTGCCAGTAAAACCGATTTTAATTCTTCCCAACTTGTTCCCCAGATAAGCCAGAACATGTCATAAGCCCAAAAGAAGAAAATAATTTGACCAGCATAACACCACGTGTATTTTGTAATAGGTTCCCGGTTATCGTAAAATAATTTTTCCCGCATTAGCTTTTTACCACCGGGTAGCTTTTGCAAACATCGGATAACTGGTCTTGTTATTTTTGACCAGTCGCGCGGCTTACTCTTACGACCAGTCGCTACTTGAATATACTGCTCAGCACTTGACCAACGCGCCATACCGTTACTTGGAATACGACGACTTGACGTCTCAAGTAGAGTTGGCGCTCCTGTAGGATCTGGCTGTAATTCTTCTCTTGGCATCTCAAAATGTGGGATGATTTTTGGCGTACGACCAAGACGAATCATCTGCTGATCCTGATAATTCAATAAGTTAATTGGATTTTCATAACCTAATAAATCATAGGCACCCATATTATGATTTGTAATGGCAAGTAGTACTTGTGTTAAAGCCGAAGCACCACTTGTTGGTGATAAAATTGATGCCTCAAACCCTTCAAATTGCGATGCGTTTATCGGCATTAAAACCAGTGGGGCTAGATCAAATAAGAAATCTGGATCATTGGTTTCGTTTGCCGTTTCTAAAACTGTTTTAAACAGGGTATGCCACTCATCCATCGTTAATCGAGGTAAGTAGTAGTCCTCATTAGTCTCCAGTTGGCGATCTTCACGCGACGAATTAAGCCAGTTACTCCAGCCAAAACGACGACCCACTTCTTCTTCTGGAAGACCTAAGTCATCCATGTATCGCGCATATTTGCCTAATAACCCGTCCTTTTCTTCCGGCGATAAAGGTTCGATACTTTCCGGTCGGAAGTACTCACGTGTGTAGCCGTGAAGTTTTAACGGAAATTCTTTTTTACGGGCGTCAAGTGACTCGGCGTCCGGCATTAGTAAATCCGCATCCATTGTAAAGTCGGGGTGTGTACCCATTTGCTCAAGAATCATTTGATGTTGTTCTTGGCTGCGGTTTTGATTTTCGCCCACAAAACGACTTACTTGGCCACGGAAATTTGCCGGTCGATCTTTTAACCAGTTTGCAGGACTTAAAAGATATTTGAGGAACCCTTCAACCGGTGGTGACGTTGTTATTACGTCACCAGTTACTGGTGATCGATAAAGTGAACGTCGGATTTTTAAGAACGGTGATTTTTTCTTAAAGAGAACTGGAAATGCTTCCTCGCTATAGTCTTCAATTTCAGGGTCATATTCCCCCATCATCGTTTTTGGCACTGGTTTTTCAGGTAAAAACGAAATATCTAAATCACCGTACAGTGCTTGTAACTCGTCGTATGCCGGATAGTACAGCGGTCGGCGTTGGAGTGTATATTTCGGCGCTAACCCAATATTTTGCTCTTCTACACGTTCAATATCCGAGAAGATCGTGCTCATAAAGGGACGATATCCCGCAGGCATAAAAACTTCTAATGGTCGGCGCTGAACCATTGTCTGGAACACTTTCCATGGCGTTTCCTTATTTAGACCGTATCGCATGTCTGAAGTTTTCCACTGTTCCGTCATTTCGTCAAAGTCAAAATCAGGGAACATAAAACCATTTAGGATAGGGTAATCGTTCGGAATAAATTCGCTGAAGTTTGCCGCATAGGGGCGCACAAACCCGCACCCTAGAGCATGACGAACAACAGCATGGTAGTGCTGTTGTGCGGATAGGTACGTATTAAGGTCAGAAATTAGGGACGCATAATGAAAGCCAGACGCAAAAGCTGTTTGATCTTCTGTAATAACCTGTAATTGGTGTACACGGTCTAAATACGCACGCGTTTCAAAATTTAATTTTGTTAACGCCAAATTGAATAGCTGTTCTGAACTAAATTCGCCTTTTGGTCGAATCTTTAACTGTTTCGAAAACTGTTTACGAAGGTCAGGGTTGTTATCCAGCTCTTGCAGTAAGTACTGCATAGATTGTGCCCAATGATACTCATTACCTGCTGGGAATGTGAACGGAACCGCAAGGGGTTGTTTATTCGCGTCGCGTAACCAATTCATAATTGGGCGCAGATGCTGATTAGTTGGGCGTAAGCCGAGGCTGTAAACTTTAGGGTTTGCGTCTTGAGAACCGGCAGATAAATCATATTTTGCTAATAACTCATAAAACGCCGCATAACCGTTGTCCCGCTCAGCCGAAAGGATCTGATTAAACATAAATGTCGGGTACTGTTCCTGTGACGCAGTAAACGGAATAAATGCATTGACGATAGTTTTATCTTTAGTTGAGTCGGAAAATTCAGCTTTCGTTGTACTGAATAAAACAAAATCACGAATTTTAGTAAACGTTAGCCCTTGCTCAGCATTAGGCTGTACCTGACGATTACCTACGCCATCAACATAAAGTGCAGGAAGTTGAGTCGCCCGTAACCACGAATCGATTGAGACAGTAAACGGATCAAACATCCAAGGTACTGTAGCCGAACGATCTGTGTTAAGGGTGTTTATGATTAATTCTGGGACACTTTGTTCCCATAACGCAGCAATGTTGTTTGCGCGTTGTGTTAGAAGGTCATATTCACGCTGTTGCTCAGCATGACGAAGTTTAGTACTTTTATATTTTAATGTGTAATTCCGTAAATCTTTGCGGTATTTACGAATGTCTTTTACGTAAGCTTTAAATGACGGCGAACTTGAAGCAAGAAAAGCTTTACGTTCTTTCGCACGCTCTTCAAAATACACAGCACGATCAACTTCGTTTAATCCCGTTGTCTCCGCTTCGTCAACGTTTCGTGATAGAGCCGCCGGACGAACAGTTTTACTTTTTAAACGTTGTGTTCGACTTGGTAATAATGTACGGCCCAATTCTGTAACCACAGTTTTCGTTGCCGCTTTCACGTCGTTAAGAAGATCAAGCATCGTTTGGCGGGATGGTGTTTTAAACAATCGACGCGTACTCGTCGATGTTTCGCCAGATTCCTGTGCAATGAGTGTCGCCGGTGAAACAGGCGGGTTCGGGAAAATTAATTTTGGCGGACCAGCTTCTAACACTTTTAATTCGTTTTTCGTGAGCTGGTATACGCTTGCGTCATTGAAAATAGACGACACGCGCATATTTTTGTCATAACCTGCTGTACGCTCACTCGATGATGGCAAGTATCCGTACGTCATAAAAAAGGCCCAATCATCAAACTTAGCCGGTACCGGATAATTAAAGTTCGGGTCGATTTGTGGTTTAAAATCCGGTAAGCCTGAAAGCGAATTTACTAAAATTGGATAAAAAGGTTGTTGCGGTGACTGAAAACGAAGTAAACCCTTTAACTGCGTTGACCGTAAAACAGCAAACGACAGAACTGGTCCACCTTGTGCTGGCTGTTGAGAATCTGGTAAAACAGATAAAACCCCGAGAGTTGGCGTTAGGGCAAACTGCGAAATTTCAGACATTGAAATAGGGGCAGTCGGTTGCGCCATTTGTGTTGGAAACTCATCAACAACGTCAAAGAATCCACGCGCACTAATCCAAGGATCGCGTTGCGCTAATTCATTATACGGTTGAAATTCGGTAAGTGGTAAAGACGACGCGACATGCCACTGATTTATTTGTGGCAACCCCGGAAACTCGTGCTGCATACTGGGGGCCGGGTAATGAAGTTGGACGTTATTCGCAAGGATGTTAGTCCAATTACTATTAAATTGGATGAGTGCAGCCTCGGGATATAAGTCCAAACGATCTACAAACGGAGTGACTGCAAATTTCGCTAAAAGATTTGGCAGCGTTTCTTCAGAAGGTACAATTGTTTCGGCTTTTTCGATAGCCGCAGGCATAGTAACAAAATTAAAAGTTGCTACGTTTTGCGTCTGGATTTGTTCTGCAATCCCTGGCATATTTGACTGGAAACCGTAAGAAACCAGTTGATCTTTGTAGTAAAATCGTAGATAATTGTAAATACCAACAATGCTTAAAATATACGCAGTTGTAAAATAAATATTGTGTGTAAATAAAATAATTAATTTACGTACATTTGTACGTGCAGTTACGAATCGGGTTACCCAAATACCAATAAAACCTGTTGGCACAAAAGGTACTTTACGCACTGCTTCCGCTTCTTGTATTACCTTACCCTTATTAACGATCGGAAGATCTTGCGGGCGGCGTGCTTCGTCTGAAGATGAACCAGAAAATGTCATAACGTTTAGGCTTCTTTGAAAAAAGAGAATAAACACGTATTACAAATAGAAATACGTGTTGTTTGTTGCGGGCATAATGCCTTTTTAGCTCAGCGGTAGAGTATTTGCATGGTAAGCAAAAAGTCGCCGGTTCGATCCCGGTAAAAGGCTAAACCGATCAGCCGTTTAAAAGCTGTTCTCCGAGATAAAATATTACGCTCCCCTTTCTAATTTTACCCGATATAAAAACTTGAAGCAAGCCTTGACAGGGTAATTTAAAACCCACATAATTTTTATAGAGGTGGGGCGTGGCCAAGTGGTAAGGCAGCCGGTTTTGGTCCGGCCATTCGGAGGTTCGAGTCCTTCCGCCCCAGGACACCACAAGTCTAATATTTTGTAAACGCGGATTTAGTTCAGTGGTAGAACGCTAGCCTTCCAAGCTCGATGTCACGGGTTCGACCCCCGTAATCCGCTTCGCCTGCCGTTTGCCCGGAGAAAGTTTCAGAGTTTTTTACTAATTTTTTACCATAAAAAACACATGGTGCAATAGGTAGTAGTATATATACATATACAGCATCGAATAAAAGTGCCAATAATTGTATGCCTCATAAGACCTTATAAAAAGATATTACCAAGTATGTCGCCAAGAGCGATAGCGGAGTAGACACCAGAAATAGGAAAATACGCATCGCAACGGACTCAATGCGCAAAGCATGACCTGGATTCGAGGCCTATAATCCGCTTTTTCTTAGATATGACAACATAAAAAGTCAGCGCCACACGTAACTCTTTATTTATACGAAGCGGGTATGCTATTATAATATACAAAACAACCATAAAAAGTGACGTAGATATATCGATGTTTCGTTCGTTAGAATATTTTCTACATGCCCAACCACCAACACATGGTATACAAGCAACCATTTCTTAATTAGGAGAAAACAATGTCAATTTTAGCATGGATCGAGGATCAGCGGAAGCTTAAAATTTTAAATGCACCGAAATACAAACACCCGAGTTCTGACGGAAGCCAGGGACTGTGGACCCGCTGTGATAATTGTGGTGTTATTTTGTATATTAAACATTTAAAGGAAAATCAACGAGTATGTTTTGGTTGCCAATTTCATTTACAAATGGACAGTAGCGAACGAATTCAAAATTTAATTGATCCGGGTACATGGCGTCCATTAGACGAAACAATGTCACCGTGTGATCCCTTAGAGTTCCGCGACCAAAAACCATACCTTGACCGTCTTCGTGAGGCACAAGAACGTACAGGCTTACAAGACGCATTGCAAACCGGAACAGGCTTGCTGGATGGTATTCCGGTAGCACTTGGCGTCATGGATTTCCAATTTATGGGGGGCTCGATGGGGTCTGTTGTTGGTGAGAAATTAACACGTTTAATCGAATACGCGACACAAGAAGGGCTTACTTTAATTGTTTTATCCGCATCCGGTGGGGCACGCATGCAAGAAGGAATTTTTAGTTTAATGCAAATGAGCAAGATCTCTGCAGCTTTACACATTCATCAGTCATGCGCAAATTTGCTCTATATTTCAGTACTAACATCACCAACAACTGGTGGGGTTACAGCAAGTTTTGCAATGCTTGGTGATTTGATTTTTGCCGAACCAAAAGCACTAATCGGATTTGCTGGGCGACGCGTTATCGAACAAACGCTGCAAGAGGATCTGCCTGACGATTTCCAGACATCAGAATATTTACTTCATCACGGACTATTAGACTTAATTGTGCCGCGCTGCTTCTTAAAACAGGCATTAGCCGAAACAATGACGCTGTATAAAGATGCACCGTATAAAGAGAAGGGTAAGATCCCATATGGAATCCAACCACCTTTATCTTTCGTTCAAGAAGAACGTGTACGCCGACAATTTAATAATTTGGAAAAAAATAAACTTGTTGAAGACATGTTTAAAACAACCAAGAAATGGGCATTAAGCGACATTTCGACGAATATTGCCCACGCGCTTGACATTTATGCCAAGGACAACTCTGCTGATTTCCTGTACCGTGAAGTCTTAACGTCGTTTGAAACCATGTTTGGGTTAGTCGCGCCAAACCGCGCGTTCCGCAGCGAAAACTCCGATATAGTACCAGTTCCCGCTAATGACACAGCAACAACAGAAACGTTTTTAGACAACGCATTGGAAATTGCACGTACTGAATCAATTCAATGGCGTACGCTTTACCAGGCAAAACCAGAAGTGGCCCGCATTCCATTTTTAGACTTTTTCGCAACGGACACAACTGTTACAACACCGCACAAAAGTGAACAGTCCTTACTGTACCGCATTGTGCGGATAAACCCTACAATCGCGGGGAATGGCGCCCCGATGATACTGTAACGTACTCGAACTCCGCCGAACCTTATTTTATTCTATGAGCCCAACTGTTACTTGCATAAACAACGCCGATCTTTCCGGTTCATTTTTAGTACTAGAAAATATTTCAAAAGTTTTTAAGAACTTTCAAGCTCTCGACGGGGTTAATTTAGAAATTTCAAAAGGAAGCACCATTGCACTCGTTGGGCCCTCTGGCTCCGGGAAATCGACCTTATTACGTATTTTGGGGGGTTTTGAAAACCCCTCTGCCGGGCGTATTTGGATTGATGGACGAGATGCCGCGGATATCCCAATCCAAGAACGTGACGTGGGATTTGTTTTTCAGGATTATGCCTTATTTCCCCATTTAACCGTTGCTGGGAATATTGGGTTTAGCTTAAACATCAAAAATTGGACGCCTGAAGCGCGTACTCAGCGAGTAACCGAACTTTTAGACTTTATTAAGTTAACGTCGTACGCTACGAGTTACCCGAAGCAACTCTCGGGCGGGCAACAACAGCGTGTTGCGCTGGCCCGTGCAATTGCGGCGAAACCTTCGATATTACTTCTCGATGAACCTTTTGGGGCATTAGACCGCAAAATCCGATCTGAACTTCGTGCATGGTTGCGGAATTTACCCGTTGTGGACCCAACATACGAAGTTACAACAATTTTTATTACACATGACCATCAAGAAGCGATGGAAGTTGCGAGTGAGATTTTTGTGCTCGAAAACGGAACCATACGCTATCAAGTAACACCCGAAGAATTTTATTACTTCGTTTTACGTAAAGCGCCATTGCCTTCAGGGCCAATTCCAAGTGCTACGCCAAAACGGGCAACTGACCCGCGACCGGATTTGCGAAGAAAGCGCATCGACATACCTCCGGAACCCCTTACTGACTCTCGTCCCGAATACGTATAAATAATTTCTTTTTTTTCATTTTCGGGTATACTAGATGGTAATATATATAGCATTATTATGTGCCCTCGCTTAGTCGGATACTCTGAAGATCCAAGCGACGATGATAAAGATTTGACGAACGTGCGTGGTTCGCAAAGCTTGTTCTTTTTTCATATTTAAATTATGACTCTTATTTTCCAGCTTACATTATTTGCATTCATTGCATTATCTTTTCTTTTAGTTGTGGGCGTACCTGTTGTTTTTGCGTCCCCAAACGGATGGACTGAAAACAAAGGCACAGTTTTCTCGGGTTTAGGCTTATGGCTTTTACTTGTTTTTGTTGTAGGCGTCCTAAACTCGTTCGTAGTCTAGTCCAACAAAAGTTGGACGGTAGAGGAGTACAATTGGATAAACAAGCCAAATGGCTCCTCTATACTTTAAAGAATAAATGCCAGGAAGCAGGCTTGAACTGCTGACACGAGGATTTTCAATCCTCTGCTCTACCGACTGAGCTATCCCGGCGTCGTGTAATTCTCTTGACAGACGCAAAAGAAAGAGTTAGCGTTTTATATATCAAATATTACGAAATACTAACTAATATTGTAATTTTTGGTGCTAATTTATAACAGGAGTGACCCAACATAAAACTGTAAGTTTATAAAGTATTACTCAAAAAAATATTTTTTAGTCGAACTAAACCATATAAGGTTAATAAAAAGTTCCGATTTCCTACTATGATACCAGAAAGGCCAAAAAGGTCAAGCAAATCTGTTCTTTCCTATGGAGGTACTTTTTTATGGCATTTTCGTACCCTACCCCAATGCGTGATCAGACTGAACTTGCTCTGATCATTGTTTTCTTATTATTTGTAATACAGGTGGTTGTAAGAATTCTACGCTTGTTAGTATTGTTATGGGCCATAACGGAGCACATTCGTGCGAATCCATGGCCTCACGTAAAACAGCACCTACAAATCATATATACTACGATATGTCCCCTGTTGCTAGTGGGCGCCGTGCCAGCGCTCGCAGTGTATGCATTTACGCAAAATTACCCGCATCTGCAACCAATAACACTTGTACGGACTTTTGCAACAAACGCGCCAATGCTGTACGGCATGCTCCTTCTAACGTTAGTTTGGTCTATAATGCTATGTTCTATAGCAATGCTAGGTTACGCCTATGCCTACATTTTCTGGATTACTTGGCAGATACTTGGCCTAAATCGACATTTTAGACCAAGACCAAAACACCGTACTAATTAATTATAGCTTTTTAAAGTTATTAACGTACAATTTGTGCTTTTAAGCTCAACGCCTATGCTTCAATTTTTACAAATTATCATGTCGATAATTACTCTTGCTTTATTAGTTCCCCAAACCACAAAACTTAACCTTTTACTGCGAAAATTTTACGAGAGCGGCGTTTTTGCCAATTATAGTGAAGCAAAACGTGTATTAAAGCGACTCACGTGGGGGACCATTTTTCTATTTTTTATTGTTACGTATTTCGCAGCACGATCATAGTAAACATAAAACCTTTTTAAACATGACGGAATAGGTCTTTAACGATACGATGTCACCACAATTAATTTTTTTGAAGCTTTCGCCTAAAACAAACAGCGGCAACGGTAAAACACGAGGCTTGCAGCTTTCCGGCGGACAAGACTCGATGGTGTTAAGCTGGTTTGTACATCACGTCGGGGGCTCTGCCCACACGGTATGGTTTCATATCCACTTTAACCATTTATGGCAATTGGACAATCTCTATATGGCCGAGCAAACAGCCAAACTTAGCTTTTGGCTGGATTGTCCAAACGTTGAAATTTTACCAACATCACCGCACTCTTCCGAAACAAATGCCCGGAGCTGGCGACATGACATGACAACACGGCTTGGCCACTATGCTGGCCTTGAGGCGGTACTTCAGGGGCACACCCAAACGGATGTCCTTGAGACCGCCCTTTTTAATTTTTTACGAGGCCGTCAAAATACAGAGGTGCCACTAATGCAACCGAGTATAGCTGTCGTCACTCGCAAAGAACCTGAGTCCTTACACTGCGTCTTTCACGGAACCTCACCGAAAAACCGTTGGCCAGGTCTTGTTACGGTCGAATCTCGAAAACCATACTATCTTACAAAATTATAATGGTGCTCTACGTTAAAAAAGACCTAAATGATCGACCGGCAATGCACGTCTGTCGTCCGTTTTTGCCAGTCAATCGTGCCGAAATCCGGCTTCTCTGTTATCTGGAAAAACTCCCGCTCTACCCAGACCAGACCAATTTCGACCAACAAACAACACGATCACAACTGCGTCAGACAGTATTTCCGCTGTTACGTCAATTAGGGTTCTCGCAGTTTCGCACATGAGAAAAGTAAAAAATTGAGTTGCCTGGGACTCGAACCCAGAACAAGTCGGTTAAAAGCCGAATACTCTACCATTGAGTTAGCAACTCGTGCTGTAAAGCACTATATTTAATGGTACGTATATTTTTACAAGTATGCAAGAGGTGGCAAAAAAGAATTTTAGAGGAGTAGCACGAGCAGTAATAATGATGCTACACTAAAAAGTGTACATTTTAAAATTTTATGTTATACTCTGACACAGATATCTTAACTAATTACTCGAAACTATTTGTTGAAAGATTTAGCCACCTTGTTTTAAATTTATTAGCTTATGCCTGTTCCTAAAAAACGTTTATCGAAAGCCAAAACACGAACTCGTAAAACATTATGGAAACAAGAAGCGCAAGAAAAAGCTCAAAAGGCTCTTGCTCTTGCTCTTTCCCTACTAAAACGTCGTTTACCAGAACGCTCTGGTTCAAACGAATAAATAAAACAACCGTATTTGGTTCTCTGTATAGTTCATGACCTATTTTCTAAAAAAACTGGTTGGACAATTTGAAAAACTTCCCTACGGCCAAACCGCACTAAAAAACATACCTTGGATGTGGGTGCTTGTACTAAGCTACCTTGCTTTTTTACTCGTACTGCCCATCTCGGTATTAATTAAACACTCAAGCCAAGCACTCTTTAGTGATTTTTGGCAGCTCGCAACCACGAGCAAAGCATTATCTGCCTACAAAGTAACACTTTCACTAGCATTACTCGCAGCAACGCTTAACGGGTGTTTTGGTTTTTTAGTCGCTTGGATTCTTGTTCGTTATAATTTCCCTGGTAAGAAACTCGTCGATTCCATTGTGGATTTTCCTTTCGCGCTACCTACATCTGTTGCCGGATTAACGCTCATGACAATCTATAGTCCAAATGGGTGGATTGGTCAGTGGGCGAGTCAATACGGTATCTCGTTAATGTATAACCGCACTGGGGTTGCGCTTGCAATGCTATTTGTGTCTTTTCCGTTTGTTGTTCGTACGGTTCAACCGGTATTACAAGCACTAGACCCAGAATTGGAAGAAGTAGCTTGGAGTCTTGGAGCTTCGCCGTGGAAAACATTTTGGAAAGTCATTGTCCCACCAGTATTTCCTTCTTTCTTGACTGGAACTACGCTTGCATTTTCACGGGCACTGGGAGAATACGGCGCTGTGGTCGTCGTATCGTCGAACATGCCGTATAATGATTTACTAGTCTCAGTCTTAATTTTTCAAAATTTAGAACAGTACGAATATTTAACAGCAACCGTTATCGGGACAGTCTTCTTGTTTTTAGCTGGAACTGTACTGTTAAGCGTGAATTGGTTCCAATCACGATATCGTCGACTTCGACTGTGATAAACAGTTAATTTTATGTTCAAAAGACAAAGACCTTTGTCATTAATTTTTTTGCGGAAACTTCTTAAGGTCTCCCAAATTTACAGAATTCAACTAAGAGAGCACCCGTATGTTTTTTGTTACCGCTGTCCGAGATTACGTCGACTGGATTAACGCCAGTTTTGATGCATTTGGTCAAGAAATGAGTGCTGTGCAATTTCTGCAGCAGACGCTCTTTTATCTAGCCTCAAGCGCCAAAATTGGATTTTTATATATTTTTACATTTCAGTGGATTCGGGATTTAGCTTATTTGCCCATCCTGATCCCACAATATACTGAAGCAATTGTAAAAGAAAAGCTTTATTTTACAGGTAATCCCGTTTTAAACATTTTTAGTTTTGCAGAAACACCAACGATTCTTCAAAATAAATTTATTATTGGATTTTTAAATAGTGTCTTTGCGTCCCTGCCCTTCTCCTCTGCGCACTTAATCGCATTACGTCGCTTTTATTTACAAGGATGGCCAGCTGCCGTAGTGACTAACGTAGGTATTATCGCAGCCCAAGTGTTTTTTCTCGTAGCTATATTATTTGGGTGGCGTGGGCTTATCATTCCGGTATTACAGTTTGAGCCGTGGAATTACCTCATCGGACTGACGATTATCTTACGAATTGCTTATGACATGGGCCAGGCGGCTGGTGTTGTGCAATATCGTCAGTTTTTGCCCGAATATAAGAAAGTTTTTATTTCGATGGCAGTCGGCGGATTTGTATTAACCCTGTGCGAGCAAAGCGTGATTTTTCATCACATTAACAACCTAACAGTTGGGCTTGAGCCCAGTTTCTTTGAGCCTGCAACCAGCACAAGCGCTAACCTAACAACCGATCATGGTCTTTATGTACTTGGTTTTATTCTTGGATCATTTGCGTTTACCTATTTGTTTTACTGGGCAGCCATCTTTTTCCGGACGGTTGTAACACTAGTCTTGCGTATTACAACCGTCCGATTCCACGCATATTACCATCGCTATAGTAAGCTCTTTATTATTACATTAGCCTTAAGCTCAATACCGTTTTATGGGGTCGATTACTATATTGCGAACCCCTTAGGGTTTGTACCCAACGACACGAGCCTTATCCCTGGTGTTTTTGCGCCAAACACTTTAAACGATATGACATACAGTGAC
>Ga0307380_10003671_pt1 | contig 21069 bp, 32 predicted proteins | sample UN3MG_FD_202239 | JGI IMG/M metagenome (GOLD analysis project Ga0307380, IMG submission 202239) | Soil microbial communities from Risofladan, Vaasa, Finland - UN-3 | ecosystem: Environmental > Terrestrial > Soil > Coastal area > Acid sulfate soil | place: Finland: Risofladan, Vaasa | collected... | reverse complement strand
GGGGAAGTTGGAGAGCCAGGAATAATCATTCTGGCCCGAGCCGCTCGGCACCAGCATGGTAGTCTGCTGCCACAGTGCCGGGGCCGCATCGAATGCCTTGTTGAACGTGGTTTTCAGGTTGATGAAAACCGCTGCTATGTTTGCTTTGTTTACTAACATGGTTTAATCCTCCTTTTAATTCGTTAACCGTTATCCGTTTGTCCGTTCTCCGTTGTCCGTTCTCCGTTGTCCGTTCGATTAACGGTCAACGGTGAACGCCTTAAAGCGGTAAACGTACTTTATGATGTTAACAACTTCCTCGTGTACTCGATCCACTGGCTCAGCATGATGACATCATCGGTGCCAAGCGTTCCGTCCTTGGGCTGGAGAGTCAACTCCAGTGCCGCCGGATAGGCCGCCAGGTTTGCCAGGGCCAGGGTGAGGGTCACATGCTGGACCGTCTTTGTATCAGCATCCCCGACCATCGCATCGGTGTCGCCGCCGAAATCATCATCCGCGTCATAGAGAGCGGCCACCTCGTTATTATATGCCACCACAGTGAACTTGGTCGCATCGCCCACAGTAGCCCCGACCTTGGCCGCCAGGATATGAACCACCGCATTGGCGGCGATATCCATATCTGGCGGGATCATGACCTTGGTCCCCACCGCGGTCGGCGTGGCATGGTCGTTCCACCTGATGCCGAGCCCCTTTGCGGTCACGCAAAAGCCGGGCAGTGGATCTTCAGCATCCGCAAACGCGGCCAGGGCGATCCCGGCGTCGGTGATGGTGGGCATGGGAATGGTAATAATCCCCTTCGTGCTGATAATGTGCTGGTAGATCTCCTGGAGGGCCGCCTCCATCTCGGTCTGGGCCGTGAATAGCCCGGCATCCGCGATACTGATGGCCGATGCCGCATGCGCCCCGCTTGCGTCCGCGATGTGGGTGGCTACGTCTGCCTGGCGGATGGCGGGCTCGATATCGATCCACGCATGAGTGGTGTCGATATATCCCGCGATGACGCCGCAGAAGATATCGTTGGTAGTGTGTGCCGTGAGATCCACAGTCTGGTCGTCGACGAGAAAGACGTTGTCTCCCACGTTCGCGATGCTGATGGCAGTGCCAAAAAGCGCCTTGATCAATCCGCGCCTTCGCAGGACTACGGATTTGGCACCGTCTAAGCCGAGGGAGTTATCCACGTGCTCGATGGCCACGCCCTCGAAGATGAACCCTGCGGTATCTGCACCTGGCTGGCTATAGCCATTCGCATCGACACACACGAATGAGCCAGCGAAGATCTCAGCTGTCGCTAACACCAGAAAGGCCAGCTCGACGCCCTCTGTGTACTCCAATTTTTTATCCTTTGTTAATGCTGTCATGATAAAACCTCCTTTTTGGGTTCAGGGTTCAGAGGTTAACCTTTGAACGGTGAACCTGGAACGGTGAACCTTAGTTACTGAATCCCCCCGTGCTTCTTGAGGTCCTCCTCGGTGTTGCCGAATTGTTTGGCAATGGTGAGGGCCGCCTCGCTCAGGGCGCCGTCTCTGTCTTTTGGCCCGGGCGGGATTCCCTGCACCGGGATCACGCTTCCGGCGGGCCTGGAGAGTACGATCTTGGTGAATTGATCCGGGCTCTTGAGCGCCAGATCATTGCCCCATTTCTCCAGCTCCTCGGGGGATATCTTGCCTTCCTTGAGGGCCAGGGCGGTGAGATCTCCCTGCTCCATCCCAGCGATCCTGGCGGTGAGCTTTGCCACTTGCTGGCTCAATTCCTGGGCCGCGGTATCGGTGGACTTCAGGCCCTCGACGGCCCTCGTTGCATCCTCGAGCGCGGCATCCTCCTTGAGCCCGAGCGCTGCCAGGACCTCCTTGCAGGCCACTATGCTTTTGCCGCCAGCGCCCTTCTCGAGTTTCTTGACTTTGGCCATGACCGCTTCCACGGCCTCGACCACCTTGTCCTCGCCGGCGTCATCCGCCAGCACAAACAGTTTTTTAAGTTTTGCTAACATGGCTTTTGCCTCCTTTCGGTATTCACCGATCTTGAATTTCTTCCTGAACCTATCTAATCGCTCCGTAATGATGGAGCGTTCCCCGGGTGTGTACTGTGCCTGATTCTTCTCCTGCCCCCAGTAGCTGGCAGCCGCCCCCGTCTGGGCCGCATCGGGACACGGGTACCGATAGTTCACAGGATCAAGCCATTCATCGTCAGGCACGCTTTCCCACTCGGAGGGCCTGGTCACATGGCCCCCCTCCTTAATGGCAATCTTGTATTTTTTACTCCGGGCCTCCTGGGCCTCTTTTGCTTCATCTCTCGACATCTTCGCGATAATGGGGCGCAGGTGATTGATCTTCGGGTCATTAGTGAGCGCGATATGATCGATGGAGATGATCTTCCGGTCCGCTTTTCTTACCCAAAACACGGGCGAGAAGTAGCGATACTCCTTGTTTGCAAAATACTGCTTCGCCCGCTCCGTCCATTCCACCACGGCATGCAAGCCCTCGGCGCCTTTCTTCACGAACTTCTTTAACCAGCCCGCGGCCGGGGCCTCCTTGCCGGTGAGCGTCTGATGCTCGTAATCGATGACCATGTCGTTCCCGCGGCGTGTGAATTCGGCGATAATGGAATCCATCGACTCTTCATCCAGAAACGCATCTTCTTCGCCCTCGATCTCCACCGTGCCGAACGGCAGCACCTGGAACTCATTCGGCGCGCCCTCGATTGCTTTTAAGATCAAATACGCTTTCATTGCCTTCCCTCTGGCATATTTCCCTCAACTTTTCTTTGGCTCTAACACACCATAAACCTCGCGCACGCGTTTCCCTTTTTCATAGATAATGATTCGCACGCGGGTGGCCTTTTCCTTACTTGTCGGGTTGTCCTGATCATCAAGGTAAATAACCTTTTCCATCTATCCCCTTCCCAGGAGTGTCTTGATAAATGCCTTTTTCAGTTTGAATGTATCCAGCTGCCAGCTGCCCGCGAGAAACAGTTTGAAAGTATCAGCGAAATTTTCTGATAGCATTTTACTTGCCTTGCTATATGAAGAGACCCAGCCTTCCTTTTTAGTAAGATCATCCCACTCCTGGGGCGCGCCAGCCCATCCATACGCTGAGTGGGCATAAATATGACCATATTCATGGGCAAAATAGCCTCTAACCGAGGATACAGGGCCATCTAAACTGCCCTTATAGAAATTTATTTCATCCCGGCCCGCGCTCGCTGCCGCTTTGAATGACGGTATGTGATACTTTTTTGCGAAATATGCGTTATCAGGATCTTCGCGATCCCAGATCCTAATCTCCCTCAGCTTCCGGTGTTCCGGGGGCACCTTCGATGTAATACGATCAATGTCTTTTCCGATCCCGTTTTTCATTTTGATATAACGAGCATCATCGGGATCAAGTCCGACATCCCGATAGATAGTGACATCTCCGCGAATCTCATCGACAACGCCGGGAAAAGTATGGCCACCGCCTACATCCAGATTTTTCACGACGCGAAATTGCTTTGCCAATTCATTCGGATATTTGTTCAGATCGGGCTGCCACCGGCTTTTCGCCGGGTTGTGGCCCCAGCCCGGATCGGGGATCAGCGGCCTGGCCGGCATCTTATTGCCGGTAACCGGGTCAATCGGCTCAATGAGCCCCCCGGTGGGGTCCTCTGTCTCGATTTCCAGCCCCTCTGCTTCATACTTATGCACCGGGTTCACCCCGCAGCGGCAGTTGTACCCGTTGGGCGGATACCAAGTGTCCCAGAACGGATGGTCCGCGGCGAAAATCTTACCGTCCAGGGCGGCATGGGATGGCCTGGTGCGGGAATCATTGACCGCATCATATTCCCAGTAGGGAAACGCGTCCTTCTGATCCACCATTTGCTTATAGCGGCCCGTCTGATACGCAGTCTGCACGTTGGTCCTGAAGATGGTCTCCAGCCTCCAGGGCGTCATGTCAACTGGCGCACTCCAGCCCCGCGCCTCGAAGATGTTGTCCACCCGGTTCCTGAAATCCGCCAGGGTCTCGCCGTCTGTGATGGCCTTGCCCACCGCATTGTGGAAATCCACCAGGATATCCATCCGTGTGACGCCACTCACCATAAATGCCGCTGCTCGGGCCTCGTCCGCCAGGGCATAGAACCCCTCCGGGGTCATGGGCACCGTGCCCTTGAATGCCTCGATGGCCTCCTCAAAGGGGAGCGGTTTCAATTCTATGTGCTTTGGCAACTTATTCGGCAACGGTTGCCCTCCCGTACAATTCCGCCACGTACGTGGCCCGCGCGATCAGCTCCTCCATGTCCTTCTGATCCATCTCCCCGTACAGGGCATAAAGCCCATCCCTGATCTCCTCCAGGGATCCCGCCTCCTTGATGAGCCTTTTTACGGGCTCCTGGAGCCCTGACATGGCCCTGGCTGCGCGTTTATGTGTTTCCTCGACCAATCCCTCGACCCTCTCCTGTTCGGGCGTAAATCCAGGCCATTTTTCCCTCATCGCCGCGATTCGTTTCATCGCCATCGGACTTGACGGTCCCTCCAGCACGGTCTCGCCTTTTCCAGGGAGGGGCACCTTGAACCGCTCAGATATATGCTCGGCTGCAAGCGGGAAATTGATCTCGTGCAGGTTCTTGTACACCTCGGAGAGCTCTTTGAGATCTTCCGGGATCTCGTGCTTGAAGATAAACCAGGGAAGCGGCTTGTCCCAACCGTAGTTAAAACCCACAAGTGGCCGGACCAGTTGGCCGCGGTACGTCTTTCCGAGCGACTCGTGATCCGCCTTGATGAGATCGAAACGTACATTCTCCTGGGCCGTCTCATTGCCGAGCTTGCCGGGCGTGCCCTCGGTGGTCGCCGTCTGGCCCAGGATTGCCTTGGACATCTGCTTGTCGGCAAAATCCGCGAGGGATTTATAAATATTTTCCTTTGCCGCGGCCTTCACGGTCTCGATGAACTGGATCTCGGTGCTCTTCGAGATGATGCCGGCCGCATCGGAGCCCAGGCTGCGGATGGCGGCCACCAGGGCCTCCTTATCCTCCTTGCTGGCTCCGGAGTCGAATTTGCCCACGCGAAGCGGCATGCCGAATACCTCGGCAAAGGCCACCCAGTCTTTTATTGCGTAATTCTTGAAGAGATACATCCATGTGCATGTCCTGAGCACGCCTGCGCGGGTGTCGTATCCCGAGCGGGCCTTATATTTGTGGTAGACAAGCTTGAAAGGGGGCATCTCCTCGCCCTTGACCTGCTCGGCCTCGGTGATGATACGGGGCATCTCGAGCTGCTTTTCCCAGAAGCCCTTCTCATAGTCGGAGTAAAAAAGTGCCCGCTTCTGATGGATCCAGTTGAAGTTCGCGATTACGGCTTCTTTGCCCTGCACGTCCCAATTGATCTCGCAGAGGGCGAATCCTTTTCCGATGGCATCCAGGAGATCCAGCTGGGCGTCATCAAATTCATGGATATTCAAGATCACGTCCTCGACAAAATCCCTGATCTTCTTGTCCTCTGCGCTCTCGGAGTAGGGCAGGATTTCATATTCCAATCCCATCACCGCGTTCTTCCTAGTCTGAAGCTGGGAGAAGAGGTGGGCGTCCTTCTCCTCCATCTCCTCGAAGAGCTCTGCCTGCCGGTAGACGTTGCCGGCGTCGGCCTCCTTGAAGATCGTGGCCAGGCTCTCCGGGGTGAGCCCCTGGCTCGGGTAGCCGGACCACCGGTCGCGGATCGTGGTGACGGCGATCTCCCTGGTCTCCGGCCGCTTCTCGACCTTGATCTCTCTGCCGAACTGATCAACAATCAGCCCCATTTAATACGCTCCCTTCATCCCCGCAAACCTGCGGGTTGAAACGGTTTCATATTCAACAGCGCCCCCCCCTCCCTGCAACATGCTCACCGCCTCTTCCAGGCCATCGGGGCCGTCGTCGTGCACGTTCTTGTTGAGGATGTAGATGAGCTGTTCCACCAGGATATCCTGATCCGAGTGGCCCTTCTCGAAAAATATCTTGCCGTGTTCCACTAAATACTGGAGCGTGCCGATGATCCGCTGCTCCTTGTTGGTGGTGTGCTTGATCCCCTGCCAGGGCAGGTATCGACCGGCTTCTTTGGCATAGTTCCAGATGGCTTCGTGGAGGAAATCCTCGAGCATGTTCTCCTCGATCCCCACCCTGCCGCCATAATCATCGTTCTGTCGGTAACAAGCCAGGAACATCCCGCCCGGGGAGGCATGCCTGATCCAGGCATGGCGGCAGTAGAAGAGCATTTTCTCCGGGTCCAGGCTCACAGTTACAACGGATTTAAAATCATTCGCCTCGCCGTGTTTTGCAGATGGATCCACGCCGGTGGCTACCCGGTGATTGGTAAAATCAATTTCATCGCGTTTATAATATTTGAACCATTCCTCCTTGAACGGGCTATCCTCGGCGCCGACGAGATTCATCATCTCGATGTTGAATGACATCGAGGACATCATGCGGCGCTTTTGCCTGAGCCGCTCCATCGGCCAGAGCCCCGGCCAGAGCGGCCGCTCTGTGGGCTTGCCCTCATCGATAATGGCGCGATAGATCCTGGAAATATAAAGCGGCTCCCCTGTCTCCGGATCCTTCTCCGCCATGAATTGTGCGAGCACGCTCTTCGGGTGAAAGATATTTCCCACCATGAGGAAGCAGAAACCCTCGCCCGCGGAGCCCATGACAGCGCCCTGTAAGAGCTTTTTGCCCTTCTTTACCAGGTCGGGATTGGCCACGTTTTCATCGTTCTCGAAATCATCCACGATGATCTTATCAGGCCGCCACTGGCGGTTTTTAAGGCCCCTGAGCTTGTCTTTTTTGCCTCGGGCCAGCACCTCTATGCCATTTCTCAGGACAAAGTCATCTTCAGCCCAGCTACGGCCTTTCAGGTCCGTGAAGTCGTGGCGTATGCGAGGATTGTCCTCGAACTCAAGCCGGATCGGGAGCGTGAATTGTGTAGCAAGCTCATGGCTGTCTGAGATGATTTCTATGAAGTGCCTGAGCTCATAGCAGATATCGTGGATAGGATCTCCGAAGGTGAAGAAGGTGGATTTTGCGTGCTCCCTGGGTGCGGCCACAAAGGCGGCCTCATCTCTGAGATCACCCAGCTCGGCCCACTCCTCATGAAATTCACCGAAGGGCTTGAAAAAGTAATGCGGCAGATAGGTCTCCATGAAAAAGAGCTTGTCCCACTTGGCGCGGGACTTTCGCTCGGCCTGCTTCTCCGGGGTATCATTTTCAAAGGGCGAGACGCTCTCCTGGATCCAGGACTTGAGATCCTCGGCCCACTGGTCGAATCGGTATTCGGTGATCTTAGGCCGCTTTTTCATGCCGTTCCTTAAATCGGTTTATGATAATTTCAAAATCCCTCGAGAGGATCTTCAGTCCCTCCGGATCAATCTCCCTGAGGGTTTCCGCGATAAACTCCAGGCCCTCGAGGAATAATTTTGGCCGGTCGATATCGGGTATCCTGTCCTCGGCCTTTCTCTCGCGCTGGAGGGCCAGGTTCTCGAGCCGGATCAGCGCAAAGAAGGCTTGCGGGTCGAGAGTCTCGCTGTCGGCCATCTTTTTCATGAGGTTCAAACGGAGCTTTCTGAGATTCCGTTTGAGATCGCGCTGTACCTGGCGGTATTCGCCTCTCAGCTCCTGCCAACGTCCCTCGATGCCCCAGCGCTTGAGCGTCTTGACCGGCACGCCCGTCTTTGCACCTGCCTCCTCATAGGTGAGGCCGTCCTCCACGCAGAGATCCTCGGCCTCCTGCCTGAGCTCCGGGCTGTATTTCCTACCGCGCATTCTGTTCCCTGAGCATCTGGATATGCTGCTCGAGCGCCCGGATACTTAAAAAGAGTATGAGCTGCTTGAGCGTACGCCTGAGCTTGTTTTTTATTCTCATTTTCCCCGTTCGCTCCAATACCTGCGATTGAGCTCCTCGATCACCTGGCTGAGAAGCGCGGTTACTTTATCCTGGAGAGTCTCACGGCTCCGCCATAATTTATAAATGGCCCCGCAGGCGATCAGGTTGAACACCAGGCTCAGCACCAGGGCGACGTCCTTTGACGCCGCGATCATCTTGATGAGATACGGGGTCATCTCCCCCGCTTGTGCTTGATCGCCGCGCTCTCTGCCGCATCCGTGGCCGTCTCCGACTTGCGCTTGAAATCGGCCGCGATATCGAACATATCGATGGCCTGCTCGAACTGATCGGCCATCTCCTCATCCACCCTGCCTCCGCTGGCGAGCCGCACAGCCGTATCCATAAATCGGGTGGCCAGCCGCTCCCGGGGGCTCTGGGCAGCCTCGGTGCTCGATGCGCCCTCTTTGATCCTGCCCAACTGCTGGTCCAGCCTGGTATTCAGGGCCTGGGCCAGGTCCTCGATGGATTGCTCCAGGCGATCCAGGTCGCCATAGTGCCGCCCATTGGTGCCCAGGAATACGAGCAGCGCCGCCTTGAGTGTCCGAATCCTCCCCTTATAATCCTCGATATCGTTGGCCATAATATGCTCCTCTCAATAGCTTAGTAGCTCATCAGCTAATCAGCTGATAATCTCGTCTATTTCCCCTGGATCGCCTTGATGGCTCCCTCTATTAAACCAGTCTTGTGTTCTCCGGTCTGTGCCCTCTTTTCCTTGCCGCGATCCCAGACCGCCACGCCCAGAATGGAGAGCCACCCTAGCCAGATCCACTGGGGCACGTCCGGCACCGTCTTGCCGAACATAGGGAGGAGAAAGTAAATCAGGATGACCGCTGAGGGGTAGGCAAATCCGTTAAACGGCCTCCAGGAAAACTGCGGCCAGTGTTCGCTTTTTGATTCCACCTGTATGGTCTGGTTCACGGCCTCGAGGCGCTTTGTTTCCTCCTGCATCTTAGCGAGTTCGATCTCTTGCGTCCGAATCTTGAATTCGATGTAAAGATTCGGATCTTCAATGATCCGCTGCGCATCCTCTTCCGTAACATCGCTGTCATCGAGCTTTCCCAGGACCTGGTTAGCGATTCCTTTGATGAGCCCCACGCCTGCGCCGACCGGGCCGCCTGCCAGGGCGCCCCCGATCACGTTCGGCGCCAGTCCCTTGGCCACGTCAAACAACTTGTCCAAAAACCCCATGACTACCTCCTATTAGAATTAAAATTATTAAAGTTCCTTCCGGAATCGTTCCAGGTCGAATTTCTTCCCCGGACAACTCTTATACGGCGCATGCTCCCGGTGGCCGTTCACGCTCGTTTTCGGCAGATCGAAAACCTCGCAGAGCGACCGCACGAACTTGAGTCCCAGGCTCCACTGCTCCCGGGGCGGTTCGACCTCATCAAAATTCCCGACAAAGCAGATCCCCAGGGATTTCTTGTTCATCTGGTATTCCGGACAATGGGCGCCCTCCTCCGTCATCATTCTGCCCGACAGGATTTGATAATTCTTATCGATGAGCTCGATGCCGAAATGATATCCCACATCTCTCCAGGGCGTTTTTACCGTCTTGCGCTGGGCCAGAAGTTCTTCGGCTTCCTCACCGGTAATGATAGTGCCCTCATAAGCCCATGACATGTGATAGCGCCGGATATCATCCCAGCTCACGCTCTTGCCATCCGCCGTCAAACTGTGATGGAGGATGATCCTCTCAATTGACAACTGACAATTGACAACTGACAATTGATTTAGCTCCTTCTCCATCCCCGCAAGCCGGTCATCGGTCTGGCTCAGCATATGCCGCACCACCTCGATGCCATTCCTTACAACATGATTCACCTGATTTCTCTTTGAGATCGTGCTCAATTAAAACTCACCCAGATCCATAATGGCCCGCCTTTGCCAGGGCCGATTGCCAAAAACCAAACTCCTTTGCGCATTTGCTCCCCCAAAAAAAAGAGGCCCGTCAACTCTCCGTAAAGAGTTGCGGGCCTCCAAGGACCTTCAACCACGCCGTCCCCACTATCGGGGATGCCTCCTCCAAGGGTGGTCTCGGCGTAAAATTTTACTTTTATTTTACGGGTCTTTCATGATTTGTCAAGCATTTTCTTATATGTTGCGATGTCACTTTTACCAAACCACAAGATCCTGGGCATGGAACTTCCACGGAAAAGTCCTCTGCCGGCTGTTTACCTTGCCAGTCAAATATCCGTTTTCTACACGTGGGGCACGGTATCGCAATGTCATGCTTTTGCTTCCTTGCCCTTATCCCAGATCGCATATCCCACATCCCATATCTCTTATTCTCTGCCGCCCAGTGTAAACACAACCCCTCCCGCCAGCAAAAACACCATCTGCACGATGGCCCGGGCAGTCTGTCAGTCCGTGTCCACCATGCCGATGCACACGGCCCCGATCATCAAAACCACACCTGCTTTTTCGATCCAATTCACGCACTCCGTCCATTATCTCTCGCTATGCGCTTTGCCCTTTGCCCTCTGCGTCCTTCAGCTCATAACTAAAGGTCTCCACTGGCTTCCGCAATGCCCCGATCATAAAGAGCCGCTCATCCGGCCAGCCCTCGACAACGCCCCGGTCCACGCTCTTGGCGATCTTGATCGCCTCGGTATAACCATAGTGCTCGAGCTTTGCCAGTGCATCCCGCGGAATCGAAACCTTGTCCTCCTTGCCGTAGAGCAGGATCCCCGCCTCCAGGATAACCTTATCCTCGCCCTCAAAGAGCACAGCCCGGTTCTTTTTCATTATTTGAATGAGCTCCTTGTCGGCTGCCTTGAGAATATCCTCCAATTCTTGTAATCGGTGCGCATGCCTTGCCTTGATGGCCTCGATCTCCTCCACGACGTGGGCCTCGATCTGGTCGATCTCTGCCCCCCGTGCCTTGATTACCCGCAGCAATGAATTAGCTAGTGGCTTGGTGTCTATCATCCTGATCCCTCCGTAAATTCAAGATCATCTGGCCCAGGAGCTCCTCCAGGCTCATCTTCTTGATCCTGGATTCCATCTTGAGCTTCCTGAGAGCGGCCATGTGGATCCGTTGGCAATATCCCTTGAGTTCGCTGCCCGATCGGATCAGGTAGTACCCGCCGCCGGTTTTCCTGGCCGTCGATCCGATGGGTATGCCGTCATGTCGAAACTCGGTGATCAGGGTACGCAATCGGCGCGTATCGTTGATCTTGTGATTGAACTCCTCGCCGAACACCTCCCGGAACAGCACGCCCATGTCGATGGCATGCTCTTCCCCGATGTGGTGGGTCAGCGTGCTCAGCACCTTTGCCTTTTTTAGATCATCATCGTTTTTCAAGGTTCTCCTCCTTGCCTAATCCATTGATAATGCCGACGATCTTCCTCCTCTGCTCCTCCCCTGACAACCCCACAAATTCCTCTGCCCTCTGCCCTCTGCCCTCTGCCCTCTGTATTTCCCGCGCCTGCTCCTCCCGCGCGCTTAATCCCTCGGCGCTCAACCGGTCCGCCGTCTTCATGAGGATCGCACACAGATATCCGTGGGTCTTGATCCCCCAGACATTCCGGTTGCACATCGCGGTCATGGCCTTGACGATTTCATGCCGGCTGCTCCGGTATCGCTTGCCCCGCACCTGAAACGTGCAGGTCTCAAAGAGCCTGGCGATCTCCTTGAGCAGCCGCCACCGCGTCTTGGGCATGACATCGCCGAACTCGGTTTGTCTGAAACAATCCGTATACTCCCAGACGAGCTGCCGGAGCTCATCGACGGCCTGATCCAGGTTGAATCTTGATCCACATTTCGGGCACACGCCTTTCACAACTTCCCCTTCTTTCGCAGGTACTCCCTGGCTATCCTGATTGCATCCGCCGTGCCCAGGTGCCCCTCGGGCGGATGGCGCATCTCGTAGAATTCCCCGAACCAGATGCGATATTCATCTCGGTTGTCATACGCCCGCTTGGCGATGGCCATATCAAGCTCTTCCTGCGCTACCATCTTCAACATCGCTCTCCCCCTCTTTGTTTAACGCGTAATGAGTAACCAGCAACGAATAACCAGTTTTACATCCCTCACACTTCTTCAGCCCCTTCTTGAACCGATTGATGCAGGCTGCCTCAGCGATAAATTCATTGTGGCCCCGCTCACACCAGAAATAGTTATTCTTTCCCATCCTATTTTCCTTTGTATCTTGGTATCTTAGTGGCAATATCTTCAATCACGATTTCGCCATCCGTATTATATACGCTGGCCCGCTCGATGTGGATCATTGGCCGGCTCTTCTCCCGCATTAGCTGCTCGAGCGTCGCCACCCGATCCTTGAGCGAGATCCGCTCCATCCTGATGCTATCCCAAAAGATCATCGCCATGAGCACCGCCAGTATTGTTATCGCAACTATATAGAGCACATACCTTATGGTAATGACCTTCTCAATTGCTGGATTCTCCATCCTCCAATCCTTTCTTGATCAAAAACATCGCCTGCATCTCAACCGGCCGCAGCTCCTCTTTTGCCAGGGTTTCGAGCTCCTCGAGCATGTCCGCGTATTCGGCGAAATCGAGCATGATCATTTTCCTTTGCGCCTCGATCTCTTCAGGCAATGCTGCCCCGAGTTCGACGCCCTGCTCCCTGAGCGTCTTGCCCCCGGCCTTTGACTTCTGGCGCATATACCAGCGATTGTAATGCAGCGCACACTTGCCCCGGGCCTTGATGTCCGTGCTCTCGCACTCATCGCATGTCTGCACCGTTTTTTGCGAATTCTTTTCCCCTTCCATCTCCTTCACCTCTTCTTTGCGCCGACGCGCCGCGCGGGCGCTGTAGCGCCGCGGGGAGGCGCGGTCTTTTATGTTATCCGCGTTTATCTGCGATAATCCGCGTCCAATTTCCTCTCCCTGCTCACATCCCCGACACTCCGGCGGTATATCGTGATAATATCGCGTGCCATCACCAGGTTGATGCCCATAAACGCGCTTGACGCCTTTCCGCCTCTTGATGCATTCCTCCTTTTTCATCTTTGTGTGCGTCCGCTCGCATCGCATATACTCCGGCCCATTCAGGATGGCCTGAATGTCCATTATCCGTTGTCCATTATCCGTGGCCGTGTGCATCATATCATCCCCTGCCCGCCGTAATTGTGGCGGGCCTGTGCCTCTTCAAAGATCTCCAGCACCTCTTCGCAGACAGGCGCATAATCCTCATCTGTTGCCTCGAGTGAATCAATGTCTCTCCCGGCCGCCATGCATGTGGGTTTCTCCGGCACCTCTTTTCGCTCGAGTGATTCGAGCCCATAATATCCCCCGGCGAGCAGATCCACGAGCCAGTATTTATCCACCTTCCGGATGTCGATCACCGCCAGGTAGTGGATGATAAAATCCCTCACCCAGGGATCGGTGATATACCACTCATCGCCGCCCTGCTGCGGGGTTCTGGCCGTGCCGCGCTTCCGGGCCTTGAGCCAGCCCTTTCCGATCCACCGGGTAATCGAATGGACGTCGATTCCGAAACATTCAGCGAGCGATCCGGCCGTATAGCCGTCCATGCTCGAGCGGCTGAGATGCAATCTTTTCCGTTTGAGCGTGATGCCCTGTATGGTCCGGTGAGAGCCTATGCGTTTGAGATTTTTCTGGAGGACTACGGGTGTCAGGTGCGCATTTCGCTCCAGGAAGCCAATCTCTTTTTTGCTCCAGTTCGGCTCCTTTTTTTGCAGGGGCAGAATGCCGAGCGCCCGTGCCCTATTACTTATCGCCCATCGCGGCATACCGAATTTTTGCGCCAGGGCCTTGACCGGGCCGGCATAGGCTGTGGCCTTTATCCCCACCTCATTCAGATAAATATCCCGGATCCGCCGGTCCATCTCCGGGGTGAAATGATACTTCCTGGGCTTGAGGCTTCCGTAATGATAGCGATTCGTGCACTCCCTATTGCAGTATTTCGGCTTATATTGTTTCGGCGACGCATACTTCCTCGTCACCTTCCCGCACGGACAATGTACTTCATAATATGGCATCTATAACTCCAGCCACTCAACCGCGGCCTCGTAGGCCTCCTCATATCCATCGCCAATGTATTGATACAGATCATGCTGCATGTGCCGGGGAAGGGATCTATAACACCGATAACAGAACGAATGCCTCGGCCGCTTGGGGCTCCCACACGCGCACTCATCGCTCATCAGCTGCGTCAAGTAAAAATCCGTATCTTTACAATCTGCGTTCATTTGCGTAAATCTGCGGCTAAAATTCTTTCGAGCGCAGCGAGTAACCGCTTCAACTTCCCCGCCTCCCGACACCAGACCAGGCAATCAACCTTCAGGAACTTCTTGCTCAGCCCCCTGAGGCGCCGGTCTCCATTCTCCATCCCCCGGGCCACCTCCCAGATCCGCTCTCTCAGCGCCTCGCATTGGGGGCCGTTGTCCGTCATCTGTCGTTTGTTGTCTGTCGTCCGTCGTCTCTTATTCTGCCATCCCTTCCCCTTGAAATAATCCACCAGATACTGGAGCTCTAGCATGCTCAGGTGTGCGGCGCTGCGCTTGTTGAACTGCCATTTGAGGATCGCCCGGTAATCGGCCTCCGGGATCCCCAGCTCCTTGATCGCAATGTGCACCATCGCCAGGAGCCCGTTCCTCTGCCGGGCCTCGCGGCTCGGCTGCGCTTTTCCTTTGCCCTGGAGCACTTTCATTATTTGCGACTACCCTCCTGCATCAAAAACTTCTCCGCCTCGGCCAGGGCCTCCATGTCCGTGAGTCCGGGATTACCCTGCCTGATTTCGGCAAAGAGCTCGAGCAGAAACGTAATATTACGCAAATGCCCTTTCTGCCGGGCCTTCTGGTGGAGAAATGTCATCTCGTCCCGCCCGAACTCCCTGGGCCACAGGGACTTGATGACCATTTTCACATCGTTTTTTTCAATGAGCACCCGGTCCCGCTTAATGGCAATTCGGGAATAGATTTGATCAAAGAGCCTGGTGTTGCGCACGTTGCTCGTCATTTGATCGTAGAGATCCTCCTGCCCCAGATACACGACTCCGATGCCCGCGCAATCGTAGAGCTTTCTGATGATCTCCAGGCCTGCCCAGGGTATAAAATGGGCATCATCGATGATCAGAAGCCGCCGCGAGCCCTTGAGCCGCTTGACCACCTTGTTGAGCATGTCATCGATGGTATTGGTCTTTGGCCGGCCGCCCACGTGCTCGATGAGCAATCTCATGGTGGCACCCAGGGTGCGTGTGGTCGCATTTGCCGTGACGATCATGGTGGCCCGGTTTTGCTTCTGGTAATGCAGGGCAGTGGTGGACTTTCCGGTGCCCGACTCTGCAATCACCACCCCCATGCGGCACCGCTCATCACAATACTGGAGCACCTCCCAGATGAGCACCGAGGCCTGGGTCGTACAAAATACCTCGGGACCCAGGGTCAGCTCCAGGTCCTGCTCGCGCCTGAGCAGGCTCTCAATATCCTTCTCGATCTGCTCGATATCGCCCTGGTAGGCCTTATTGATGTACCCATGCACCAGGGCCGTGCTCCGGTTGATCATCCGGGCAGCCTTGGCCAGGCTCGCACCGCTCTGCTGCATCCACAACGTGAACCGGGCGTGCAGCCTTTCGTCATACGTGTCCGTTGTCCGTATCCGCCCGCCGTCGTCTGTCCTCTGTCCTCCATCCTCTGATTTAACGCCAGTTAAATCCCTCTTTTCTGCCGTTTGAACGTCCATTTAATCCTCCTCTGCCAGTTGCTTCATCGATAATTTAAAGAGCGGCTTATACTCCGCTTCTTCCTCCTCCGCCTTCCGTGCCCCGGGATGAAACCGCTTCCGGAACTCCGCCAACGCATCATCCTTTTTGGAACCCAGAACCCTGAACCCTGAACCCTGAACCTGAGCGCCCTGGCGCTCGAGGCTCGTCTCCAATACCCGCACGACGTTACCCGTCGTCTGCCCTCTGCCCTCTGCCCTCTGCCCTCTGAGCTCCCTCGCTTCCCTCTCCGCCGGATTGATCCTCCGCACCGGCTTCCTGGGCGGCAGATACTTCTGATAGATGCTGTCGATCTGCTTCCTGAGCGCCTCCTGCGCCTCGATTTTTTCTGTCACATGCTCTGGGATTTTCGGATTGATCATGTCCCATTCCTCGACCCGGATCACCTTTCTCCTGGTGCCCTCCTGGACGATTACGAAAACATACCACGGCGCAAACGGCGGATATCGCAGTTCAACTTTGCAGCCATTAAAATCCGCCAGATCCCGGTCATGGTAAAACTTTTTCCCCAGCCACTCGTGGCGGAACCCTACAGTGCTGTTTTTTACCATCGCCTCGCGGACCGGCAGGAAGATATAGTCGAGCATCTCTTCGGAGAGGCCGGTAGGTTTAAATTGGACTGTCTCTCGCTCATAAATTTCCAGCGGGCTCAGCCCATTGTCCTCTGGTGCCTGCCGATTTTTGAACCTGTGCTCATTCCAGGCTCTGATCTCCTCCATGAGCGTACCTACAAGCTCACTCATCTCCAGGAGCCCGCCGGCCTTGATCAATTGATTGAGTTCCCTCTGTTGGAGATAATTCTCTCGGTTGTCCTTGAGTCGTTTGCAGTAACCCGGAATCTGGCGATTCTTGAGAATCCGGTCAAAGTTTGCAAAAAATCCCTCAATCGGTTTTGACTGGGGCCGGCGGCCCTGTGCCTTGTCATGCCGGATCTGTTCAGTGACAATGCCGAGTCCGATAAGCTGCGTGCGCAGCATTGTCAGGTACTTGCTCTCCTCCGGCTTGCCCCAATCCGTATAGACGGTGCTCGGCAGTCCCCAGCGCACCGCATTGATGAGGGCCTGGCCCACCGTATAGCGATTGTAATGCTTGTACGCGATGGACGGCCACACGAGTTGCGTGCGGAAGTCCATCCAACAAAAAAGCTCCAGGGTGATGACCTTCCCGGAGCTGTCGAATGCATAATAGTCGGCCTTGTGCTGATCGCCCACCAGGCATTCCATCGGCCGGTAGGCGGTAGGGTCCCGCCGGATCGCTGGCAACACATCCTGCCTGAGGCCCTGGGTGCCCTTGTCACGGCGGGTGCCGGCGGGAGAGGCGTCGATCTTTTTCTTGAGATTCATGAACGATTCATAACATCCCACCCTCAGGCTCTCCGCCTCGGCGGTATCTTTCACTTGTTGATACAGCGTGAGCCCGTCCACCTGGCGGCGCCTGTTTTCCATGATCATCCCGATGGCCATCTGCCCCGCCTGCCGATCCCAGGCCCTGAGCGTAATGCCTAGGTCATCCCAGGTCTCCCCGTGAGTCTTGCGCTTTGCAAGGAGCGGCTTGCCTTTCTTCACCCGTTCCAGGAGGCGGTAAGCGCTCCCCACATGGAAGCCATAGCCCTCCGCGATCTCCTTGATTCTCTGGCGCCGGCCGTGAGCCCCTTCCGGAATCGCCATGCACTCGCACACCATCCGCACCATGCCCGCCGTCCTGGGATCTTCCAGCCGCTCCGCCGGTATATCGATCTTGAATTGTTGAGCAAGTTGCTCAACCCTGAGCCTGTCGAAGGGCTCTTCAACCCCGATCCTGTACTGCTTATCAAAGATCGCCCGCTGCACATCGGCCGGCAGCCCCGTCAGCGGGTAACGCCGCGCCCGGTTCGTGCCCTGCTCATGGGGCCAGCCTTCTTTCTCGGCCCTTTTATTCATTGCCCGTTTTGAGGCCCCCATCACCTCCGCAATTTCAGCCGCCGTCAGCTTGGCGGACTCATGCGCCGAATAACTTGCTCCCGTCATCGCCGTCCCTTCCTCTCCGCCTCCCGGACACCATCCAGGACTTCCATAACCTTCAACATAACCTCATTCTCAACCTCGCAAACCCTTTCAGGAATACCGAGATCACCTTCTCGCTCCAGCGCCTCCCTCACGATCATATCCGCTATCTCATCCGTCCTGACCATCGCTCACACCATTCTTTACAGACAAAAAAAGCGCATGACTGCTCTTCATTTTTGGTTCCCTTAGATTCTCTTCAACAAGCCTTCTCCATGTCCTGGGAGTTGTTATGCTGAAATCCTCAATCCAATAGTTTGACCAGAGCCACCACATAGGAGCTATAAGCCATGAGCGTTTATCGGCTCGGAAGAGTTTGCTTTCGTGAACCGGTAGATGAGGCAAACTGGATTCTCCTGGACAATGACCTGCACATGTCCAAGCTGCTACTTGGCCCAAATAAGGATTTCGAGATAATTTCCATACGATCAAATAGGACCACCAGGCACCTAACATCCAGTGCCCTTTTTTAGCGCCATCATCCGATAGATATTGCCGTCCGCATACCCCCACGTCATGAAGAAATATACAGATAATCTCCCACCACTTTGGCCAACCCTTGTATTCAAGCCGCCATGCAAACAATACCCACAGTGGATGCAGTAAAAACTGATGGCTGCCTATCAAGTATGATCTCGTTCCTTCCTTCAATGCACTCTTTCTTTCCGCCGCCAGGCGGCCTTTATCCCGAAAATCTGCGTCCACACGCGGCGCTAGCGCCTGCGCTGCGCGTCTGCGTCCAAATTCTTCCAATCCTGGTCCACCACATCAAACTCTGCCATAACCATCCTGAGCGCCCTGTCCTTATCGATAGGGCACTTCATCCTGATCCTGTCGGCGATATGGCGCGGAGACTCTCCGGCCTCAATGCCTTTCACTATTTCCCGTTTTACAACAACCTGAGGATTGGCGATCTTAAACTCCCTCGTCAACCGCCTCCCTGCTCTCCTGCCCATCTATTCCTCCAATCTGTCCTCTGTCTGCCGCCTTCAGCTGCTCCCGCATCTCTCTGATTTCCGCCAGCAGCCCCTCATAATGCGCATCCACCTCGGCCATCGTCACCGTGGCATGCTTGAGCCTGGCATCCAGCCCAACAACTGCCTTGCCGAACTCCACCCCCAGGCAAAATCCCTCGGCCTTGCCGGCGAGCTCCCTGGGGCTCACATATTCATGTTTCCGTCCTACCATCCTTCAACCTCCCTTTGCGCTCTGCGCTCCGCTTCACCAAAACCGGTATCCCATCCTCAAATTCCATTCCACGGTCTGAGTGCTGCTCCCGACCATGAAACCTAAAAATATTTTCCTATGTTTTTTAAAAATCGTGTCGGACAGAATGTAGGTCAGCGCCGTGGTGCCCGCGAACCAGAGCGTCACGCCGGTTTTCCCCATCTCATCCGCGAGCACCTCGATAGCCGGGTTCAGCTCTCTATGGCCGGCCCCGATAATCCGCCGCGTCTGCAGGTAATCCATGAAATTGCAGGCCACGTATGCCCCAAAGGCGCTCTTCTCCACATTATCCCACTCCTGCGCCTCCGCAGGCACGGCTATTAAGATGATCGTTGTTACTATAAGGAGGGTTTTTTTCATCGCTCCTCTTCTATCGCACATCCCATATCCCATATCGCGGCTACGCCGCCCTCTTTTCACCCGCCGTCAGTCTGGCGGGCTTCATCCAATACACCCGGTCCAGCTCCCGCTCGATGGCCTCCTTAATGCGCCGGCTCTCTGCTTTCCCGCTGGCCACCAGCGAAACGGATACCTTGCTCACCGGAGGATCTAGGGTCCGCCCGATAGCCGCGAGCGACATGGGCTCCCCCCGGGTGGTTTTGCTCCCGGCCTTATTGAGCTCAATCACCCGCTTCCTGATATCCACCGCGATAAATTGTCTGTAACTCTCCGTCTCCATCCTATTCCCTCAACAAATCATCAATCGACAATCATAAATCATCAATTCTTGACTCCTACCTCCTGAGCCGCAGCTCCTTCTTGAGCCGCTGCATCTCGATGATCGTCTCATCGAGTTTCCCGACCGCCCACTGGCGGATCTCATTCTTTGAGATCACCTTTGCATCCTCGGCCTCCGCCAGGCACATGCTCACCTCCAGTGACTCCGTAACCCGCTGGAGGGCGAACAGATAAAACGCCTGGATCGGATATTCAGCCGGCTTTGAGAGAAAATGATTGAATATGTGATACGAAAGGCACTTTCCTCTCCCTCCCGCCTTCCACCCGAAATAATCATTGATCGCATCTACCACCTGCTCCCGGCTCATGTTGGTCTGTCTGATCGCCCGCTTAATCGCCGCGGCGATCTCGATACAGGTCTCCTCATAGCTCTGATTTTGGGCTGGCTCGCTGTGTTCAGTGAGGATTTCCTCCTTGAGATGGGTGTATTCCTGGATCTGGTGGTCGAATTGAAGGGAGAGTTGATTGGGGTCTATTTTTTTCCGTCTATTAGACATTGACAAGCCCCCGATTTCTGTGAGATGGTTAGATTAACTTGGTAAGTATTTTAGTGCATTTTTTCACAAAGTCAAGGAAAAAATGAGTTCCCACCTGCTTTTTTTTAAAAATAGTTAAATCGCTGAATTCCTTACATTTCCAAGGTGGGAACCATTATTATCGTTAGTTCCCACCTGGTGGGAACCAAAAAAGGGTCAAAAATGACTATTGGAAATAGGATAAAAAAGGTAAGAGGAGGTCTTTCAAGAGAGGAATTCGCCTTAAAAATAGGTGCTGACAAAAGCACTATTCAAAGATATGAGCAATATAATAACATCCCCAAAGGCGATATCCTCCAGCGCATCTATGAACAATTCAACGTAAACATCCACTGGCTTTTGACCGGTGAGGGTGAACCTTTTCCAGAAGAAAAAGATGTTGATGCAGTGTTTGTAAGAAATCAAAAAGAGGTGTATAGTGTGGAGTACAAAACTCAAACTACTGGCGACCCACTAATCCAGGCCATCGCCGGACTGAAACAGATTTTTGATTCTAAGAATGCCGTGCTCATCCAGACCCTCACGCTCAATATCGCAGCCTTTCAGATGGCCGCAAAAAGTGAGACTAAAATCCTCGACCAGGAAAGGAGGATCGCATCTTTAGAAAGGCAGCTACAAAATCTCACTAAGCAAATCCAGGAGTTGCAGGAGTTGTGTAGTAATACAACATCGGCCAAACCCGCCGCGGCCGCTATACGATCCAAAAAAATCTAATCCCCATACCCTTATTCTAGTCGCATTTTGTGTTACAACAGACCCGGAAAAGTACCAAAAAAGCCCCTTTATAGTCGCATTTTGTGTTACAACGCCCGCGCCAAAAAAAAGCCGTAAATTATTATAATCACTATACTATCCCCTTCCCACCCACACCAACACCCCCAGTCGCACCCCCCCCTCCAATCCCTATCAGGCTTTAGCCATGTGGCAATTATGAT